>Ga0131853_10000831_pt1 | contig 55316 bp, 18 predicted proteins | sample TergutLab28metaG_FD_92764 | JGI IMG/M metagenome (GOLD analysis project Ga0131853, IMG submission 92764) | Labiotermes labralis P1 segment gut microbial communities from Petit-Saut dam, French Guiana - Lab288 P1 (version 2) (version 2) | ecosystem: Host-associated > Arthropoda: Insects >...
GAAACTTACTATAATACAAAGCGAATGCATTCTTCGTTGCACTTTAAATCCCCTGTCCAATTTGAACAGGAGATTTTACAAAATTAACTTAATTTAGTGTCCAATTTTCCTTGACATGTCCACTCTCGTACAACTTTCGGGGGGCACATCAAATTTTGATAAATCCTGATACAAAGTCGGTGAAGAGAGATGCAGTTACAAAGATTTTGCATTTTCCTTGAAATGTGCTTATTTTTCGTCGAAATCTTATTTTAAGGCCTGAAAATATTGGTTTTATGAAAAATTTTAGGACAAAAAAGATTGACTTCTCTTTCGAGTCCGTCAATCATCTGATGCCCTTGCTCAGGCATCTTCCCTAGGTACGCGTCGGTAGGGCTTGGAGATAGGCTTCTACTTTCTTTAGAAATCCTCTACTAATCGGAATCTCAATTTCCGCGTGTTTCATTTGAGTCATGTGGCTGGAACCTTTCGTTTCCACCTCTGCAATCATGTTTCGGTTAACAATGAAACTTTGGTGGGTTCGCAAGTAAACCGTGGCATCTAAAAGTGACTCTATTTTATTTAAAGACATGCTTGTCAGCATCTCTGTGTACACTTCGTCGGTCTGCGCATCGTAGTAACAATGTTTCACTAAATGTTCTCTATTTATTTTCTCGAAGTACAAGGTTCTATTAGGCTCAATCTTAATCATTTTATGACGTTGTTTAATAAAGTGAACACCCACAAACGCTTGTTCTAAGCGTTCTAATTCATGACGCAGTTTAGAAATGAACGTATCTTTGATTAAATCTTTTTTTGTTAGATAGATGACAGATCCTATTTCGTTGTGGATATTGTTTTGATAAAGAGGATCGTTTTTAGCTGTTTGAAAGAAGACGGTGTTGTATTTATATTTCTTTCGATATAACCTAGCAAGCTCCAGTCCTAGCTCGTCATCGTCACCCATCAATGAAATGTCAAAAATAGGCACATCGATGTGATTTTTCTTAATCCATCTTTGTCCTTCTTCGTAATTTGTTGCCACTAGAATCTTCACATCGTAATGCTTTGAAATGTCACTTTCAATCCACCGTTCTAGCCTTCTTAAGTGGCTTAATTCAGCTTCTACTAATAAAATTGTTCGCATTCTTTTCCGCCTCTAACCCTTTTCATCTTCTCCAGATTTTATCAAAAATCTTAAAAAAAACAAGCATTTTTAGTTGATTTTGCTTGTTTTTTGTCTGCTTTATTAATGTTATTTCATTCCATGGCGTAATTTTTTGACCATTTCCAAACGCACCAAATTCATGAAATAGCCAGGGTATCCATGAAAATTTCGGCTTTAACACCACGATTTTTTCTAAAAAAAGGATGGCGTAAAATTGATGGTCATAATCTCAGTGTTTTCGTGTAGTTGTGTTTTCAAAGCTTCTGGCATTTCTTTTGTTGCCGTAGTAAAACCTAGCATTCCCAACAACGTTCTAGCCTCTTCATTTGTCACGCCAACCGCCAAACATTTTATCCCTTCTGAATATGCCCTTTTGTACAGCTCAAAAAACATACCGATAATTAAATCAGTTCCTGCAAGGCAAGCATCGTAAAGAAAATAACGAACAATCCCCATATCGCCATAAGCTCCATAAGACACCATCCCCACGACGTTTTCGTCGTCTTTAACTAAAATTGACCGACTTAAAATCTCTAAATCTGGTTTGAAATCAGCTTGAGCTTTTCTGATGAATGCAACCACTTGATCTTTATCTTGCTTTTCATATCCTGCAACGTTAAACATATAGAAAAACCCCCTTTAGCACCATTCTATGCTGATAGGGGGTCACTTATCACAAGGAAGTTAAGGTTTTTTATCTTGACGTTGCCGCATTTAGGATGACATCGACGGCATGGTCCGCTTGACTACGTGTGAACAAAGCATCGCTAAATAGGTAGTCGAATAGCTCATTTTCTGTAAATTGACCGGCAGCAAACGCAAATAAGAAGGCACTTTCTACGGCTTGCTCATACCAATCTATTTCACGATCAAGCTCTTCCATGGCCGCGGAGATAGCTGAATTGGCAAACCCGTCCATCTCTAATAAAATCATAACTTCTTCGTGGCTTAGCGGCATAATATCCAAGTACCATCTGGCCATTTCTAACGCTTTTTCTTCCTCAGAAGTGGCACGACTTCTAGTGGAGTCACGATTACCGGAGGTCTGACCAACATTAGCTGTAGGATCCGTTTCCTCTAAGTAAATAATACCTAAGTAGAAGCCACCTTGTAGGTCATGTGTTCCTAAAATATCTGCCACTTCATGAGCGATCGTCATAAATTGCTGCTCCGTTAACCACATGTCCGTTCGGTAAATGGCATACCCATCTCTGGTAATCCCTTCGGCAAGAACTTCGGCAATTTCATCCTGAGAGAAGAAACGGTCGCTGTAACGGTAGTATTCACTTGGTGCATCGCTATGAGCAACAAAGCGTGGTAGTTCATTGTCCATGATCCAACGGTTGTCTTCAGTCAAGACTAAAGCTGCCTCTGCATCGGTTAAGTTAAAGAAAGCATTAGGGAAGTGTTCCAAACCATTGTTGGTCACATCTAAAGTGTACCAGTTACCATCGATGTTTACACGGTTCCAAGCATGCGGTAAGCTTCCGTTCATAAAACCGGTAACAAAGACGCTTTCTAAGCCAACACGATCAGCGATCAAAACAAAGGCGTCGGCATATCCAGAACATACTCCAATACCGTTAATCAAAATCCCATAGGCGGTGAAGGTATTATAGAAGTACGGATCCACATGCATAAAGTTGTTCTGCTCTGCGTTTTCTAGAGCCGGGAAGTCGTATTCTACATTTTCAACCAACCACTCATTAATGGCCGTTTGCATTTCTAAGTCCGTCATACCAGGTTCAATGATTTCTTCAACGATTTCGTCTACACGTTCCATAATGGCTTGTTGCTGACGAGCACGTTCCACAGCATCGTGATCGTAAGTCACAATTAAGTCATTGTTCTGCCAGTCAATTTGGGCCGAACGTGGCCCTAAGATAAGTGGGTTCTGTAAAGAGGCTGCGCTCCAGGCTTCGAACACGTATTGACGGTCTGCGCTTTCTGGAAATGCGTCCAAGTTAATGCGGTATTCACCATTTAACATGTTAAGGGCAATATAAGCCGACAACGGGCTGGTAGTAGGGCGCACATCGCGCAAGGTGAATTCTCCAGTAGGTGTTGCATCTGGCACTCTAACGTCGTCCGCATAGCGTCCAAAGTTCGCAGTTGGCGTCAACACACCCCCTGTTCGTGGACGCAACCCTTCCTGACGATCGACGAGTGCCTGCAATTCGTTTTCAAAGGTGTCTTCGTTAAAATCAGTGATTTCAGCAAAACCTTCAAACATGGTCCCTTCTACTCGATAAGGGATTCTCAGCGTATTACCATGTTCAATGGCACGATCAATGTCATAATCAATCAAGAAGCGAGATGCCATACCATCGGTGGTAATAACCCACGTGTGAGTGGGTACAGCCAATACATCTTCCTCAAAAGTACCACGTGTCCCTAAGTATCCTTCAGCTGAACGCGTGAAATTACCTTCATTTAGGTAAATCGCTGGCATCATAGGTACTTGAGGTGCAACCGAGCGAATGTCAATTAAATTACTAATAGCCGATAGCCCTTGATCATCATCCAAGGCGATCACACCAATGTGAAAACTGTGAAATTCAGTGCCACCTTCTGTTGGTACATGGTTGAATTCCCAATCCTGACTCATAAACTCTTCCACTGACATGTTGCTTCCCTCAGAGTTAACGTACGCATTAAAGGCGTGGTCAAGGTGATCAAAGGGAGAGGCAATGATAAAGTTTGAGTTAATGGTTCCGTCACTGTCGTGCCAAGAAGTTTCAGTCGTGGTCCCTACCATGCGAGTTACTTCGAGCGCCTGTCCATCCTCCGTATAGGCTTCCCAAGATGTTACAATCGCGTAGTGCGTTGCCCCTTCTACCGGCTCCCAACTCAAACCAGCAATGCCATCGTCGTTCAGATCAAATCGAACGTTCGGACGCCCATCGATTTCCGTTTCGATGTTAAAGACCGTGACCAGTGGTCGATCAAACATCTCACCGGTTTCAAAGTCAATGTATTGGACAAGGAAGTATTGTCCAGCATTTCCCCAACCATCGCTCAATTCCTCTTGATTAAGATCGCTGGCAATAGAGAAGTCAGCCCTTAGCGGTTCAGCTGAAACCCATTCGCTGTTTACGTCATCGAAATTTGGTAGGTATCTGATTTCCTGCGTTAGCTCTGGATCACGGAAAATCCGAATAAAGCGCTCGAAATCATGAAGGTAGTCGTGTTCCATTGGAATTTCCAGCGCATCGTTTATTCCTTCAACCCCGTCAAGTGTTAGGTCGAACATAAACACATGATCTCGCGGTACCCACACGGGCTCAGCAAAGTCATAGCCTCGATCGGATTCTTCTCCACCAAAATTACGATGCAGGTCATCCATCAAATCGCCCGTTTCTTCAAATTCATTTGAATTATTACCCCCACCCCCACAAGCCACTAGGCTAAGGCCTACTATCGTTACTAAGGTTAACCCCAATACTCTTCTTAAATAATTGTTCACGTCACTCGCCTCTTTTCCGGATCCATTTTTGGATCATTTTTCTTCTTACGTAATTAATACGGATCAAGCTACCAAAAGGTTTCATTCACCATCAAATTAATTCAAAAAAGTTAACATTTGCTGGAGTTGTTCAATGAATTCTTCTTCTGGAAGTCCCCTTCCTTCAACTTGGATGTAGATACCATCGTAAACAAATTCAGCGATGTAGATCGTCTCCATCAAACCAGGCCGATAATACAGACCTAATGGTACCTCATCTAGCGTCGAATTCGTTTCCACACTTTGTGTGTGGTTGTTTGCCCGAATCAGAAGGGTTGATTCAGGGCTTTCAAATAGATATTGAATGTTTAATTCGCCACCTTCTTCTTGCCATAAGACATCGACCAAATCGAAGCCTTCAACTTCTAGATCAGACAGCTGAATACCTAGTGCGCGTTCCATACCAACCAAGGATCCCCGTTGCTCAGGATCGCCTGTAAAGAACTCTCTCGTCCCCCCCTCTAACCGCTCGAAGCTTAAATCGGTCATCGGATCCAGCCGTCCATCAAGTAAATGGCTAGTTAGTACGATAAACAGAGCAATACATCCTACGGCCAACGCCCCATACATGGGCTTCCGATTAAAGAGTAATCGTGTTTTTGATCTTCGTGCTTCTTTCATGTGTTGCAGGGCCTTTGTTTGCCAATGTTCTGGTGCATCTAGCTTATCTTGTGCATGTCGATAATCGTCTTCCCACATGTTTATCATCCCTCCTTGCTTTTAGGTTTATATTAGACAAATGCGAAAGTCGCTGTTTTCAAAAAATTAACGATTTAGCGACTTTTTAAAGGCAGAAATCAAGCTTTCAAGTCGCTTTTGTTGCTATTTTTATGATTTAGCGACTTTTACCCAAAATACTATCGTTACCAAAGTCGTTGTCTCCTGTAAATTTCGATTTTAGCGACTTTTCGCAATTCGCAATTACCTACTCCTACTATAACTAATACGAAGCCAATGGGTAAAAAGTTTCATCAGAACGTCAATCTTCCCACTTTTCTTTTAGTATCTTTTTTGCTCTGGCCAAACGTGTCTTAATGGTGTTTTCATTTTCGTTTAACAATGTGGCAATTTCAGAAATTTTGTACTGCTCGTAATAGTAAAGATGAATCACCATGCGATATTTCTTATCCAGCGTCTGAACAATCTCAACAATGTCGTCTGATTTCGTTTCTGTCACATACGTCTCCATGACCACTTCTAACTCTTGGTCGTATTTCTGTCCACGAAAGAAATCATGGCAACAATTGATCGTCACACGAATAAACCAAGCTTTGGCATGTTCTAAGGTCTCAAACCCTTGCTTTCGCTGGACAAACCGTAGAAACACTTCTTGGTAAATGTCTTCAACATCGGTTTCGTTTTTTATCATATTTAGCGCAACACGATAAACAGTCGCACTAAACCGGCCGACTGCTTCTTCATCTGATAAATACACTGTGTTTTTATTCTTGCGCAGCAGCATCATGAACACCTTTCAAACAAAGATTGATTAGCCAATTTCGAAATGCACCAAATAACCAGAGTGTTTACATAATTTTTACACATTTTCATAAAATTTTGAGAGCATTTGTATAAAAATTATCCAAATTCATGGAATAACAGAGGCTCCTGTATAAAAATTCGACTTTCGAAATTGGTTAAAGGTTGATTTAATCGCCCGGACTTTACCATGTCGCATTTATTATATAAAATCCTCTGGCTTTTTACAATCCTTTTACTTTTGTGCCCTTTGCTATTCTTAAAAAAGCAAAGGAGCTTCTTTTAGAAGTCAAAAGTCATTGATTTAATAGAAATGAAGGATTTACAGACTCTTGCAAGCCCCTTTCTACCACCAAGAGATAGTAGGCAATTGCGAAATGCATCTAATTCGTAAAATAACGAGATGTTAGATGAAAATATTCACCTAATTTGTGAAATAACGAGATGTTAGATGAAAAATTTGATTTTCGCAATTGCCTAACAAGAGTCATTGATTTGACAAAAACAGGTTAATTACTGACTCTTCGACCCCGTTTTTAGTCTTAAAAAGCCATAGATCGCCTTTAAATTGACTGATCTATGACTCTTATCAATGAATACTGATACAAAAGGGTCATAGATGAGCTTGAAATAGGCCTTTCTATGACTTTTCTCAGGTGGCTGCGACAAGACTGCACTTCTTCTTGTTATGGCGTGATCACTTCAAATTCTTTGCCCCCTACTTCAATTTCTTCAGGAATTTCTACGTCACAGTCAGTAAAATCTACATCACAGCCTGCAATCTCAATCACCGTCGCTGTCTCTTCTTCATAGTCTACCTGATAATGAATGCCATCCTTAATTACAATGGATTCCACGATTTCATAGTCAGGCTCAATGTTCCCTAAAAACAAAATCACAAGGCCAAAGTAAATTAACAAACCTGAAATATCCTTGATTGACGTGATAATCGGCCCTGCACCTGTTGCTTGATCAAATTTAAACTTAGCTAATAAGTAGGGAACACCAAATCCTAAAAATGCAGACAGTGTCATGGTTCCTACAAGAGCAAACCCTAATGCAAGACCAAGACCAGCCATTCCTAGCCAAAAATGAGCAATTAATCCCGTTACAGTCCCAGCAAAAGCTCCAATAACAAAACCTACCAATGTTTCTTTGGCAATGTGCTTCCAAATTTGATTCTCACTAATGTGCCCTAAGATAAGACCACGTGTAAAAATCGTCGCCGACTGAGTTCCAATGCTTCCTCCCATATCCATTACAATCGGAATGAACATCGCAACGACTGCAACGGCTTCAAGCGTCTCTTCAAATGCATCAATCACGGTCGCTGCCAGCAGACCACCAATCATTGTGATAATTAAAATCGGTACACGAAGGCTGAAAATTTTTGTTAAGCTGCCTTCTACTAAATCTTCACTTTTTGCCGATTCCCCACCTGAAATACCTGCGCCTGCAAAGATATCTTCCGTCGCCTCTTCTTCAAGGATGTCCATGGCATCATCGACCGTAATGATCCCCACAAGTCGGTCTTCTTTGTCTACAATTGGAAGGGCTAGGTAGTCTAATTTTTGGAGTGATTTCGCCACTTCTTCTTGGTCGGTTCCTGTATGGAAACTAATCACGTCTGATTCCATCACGTCGGCGATTAAGGCCGTCGGTTCAGCCACAATCAATTCACGAAGTGAGATAACGCCTTCCAATTTTCTTTTCTCGTCGGTCACATATAGGGTGTAAATCGTTTCTTTGTCTTTAGCAATTGCTTTAAGCTTTTCTAGTGCTTCAGCCACTGTCCACTCTTTACGTAGACGAACGTATTCAGGGGTCATTAAACGACCAGCCGTTTCAGGTTCAAATCCCATCAATAAATTGATGTCTGCACGATCTTCCTTATTTAAAGAGCCAAGCATTCTCTTAGCTACGGCTGCTGGTAATTCATCTAGTAGTCTCACGCGGTCATCTGGTGCTAGTTCACTAAAAACAGCAACCGCATCTTTTTCTGTTAATGAACTAATTAATTTTTGTTGGTCGTTTAGATCTAGTCCTTCAAATACTTCTAAGGCTAAATCCTTATCAAGTAAGCGGTAGGCTAGTACTAACTCTTCATTAGACAGCTCATCCATGATGTTGATGATGTCTAACTCCATCGCTTCATTTAGAATCTTTTTTAATCCATTAACTTCTTTTGCTTTGATGTGGGTCAAAACAGCATCTTTGAAATCTCTCATCATTATTTCGTACCTCCGACAGTTTAATATCTACATTTTTGATCTTTTTTATGAAACTCTGACTGGAAGGATCGTCCATTTTAACCCACCTCACTTTCATCTTTTTTTTAAAATTTCAAACTTATCCGACACATAGGAAAAAGACAACTCAAAAGGGAGTTGTCTCGTCACACTTCTATTTTTTTAGCCCCACCAAAAAATAGATCAACCTACTCCTCGTCTGAGTTTAAGCACTAGGAGACGTAATGACGTCTAAACCGTATAGCTATCTTATCTGTTGCCTTAATCCGACAACAGCTGTTCTACCCATTGGCATCTCTCGATGTTTCCGGGCAATAGCCTGTGTTCTCCTAGGAGCCGCACCTAACAAGTTATTTAATTTTCCGTTTTATTCAACCTTAACTATTATACTTAGCTGCTACGCTGTTTGCAACCTTTTTTTCGACTTATGGAAAATTTTCATCCTTTTCTAGATGTCGATTTCCACAAACAAGGCCAACAGACCGTAAATGATTAAACCTGAGCCTGATAAAACGTGACTTAAAGCAACCGGAATCTTCTTCACTTGTTTTGTTCGTGCTAAAAAGAAAGTCGCGGCTGAATAAATAAAGTGTGCCAAAGCGACCGTAATTGGAATCAAAAGGGTCGCTTCTGAAATAAAGACAAAGGTGATCCCCATGGTAATGACCATGGCTTCAAGACTCATCACTAAACCAACCATAACAAAGGTTCCTTTTCCTTCCTTTTCATCGGAATCCTTTTCGTGACGAACTTTGGTAAAATAATTTATGATATAGAACAGACCCATTCCAATAAAAGCAAATCCGACGATGTAGTCAGGATCAACCGGAATTAATTCGTAAACTTGACCTGCAATAAAGTATCCTAATAAGCATAAACCAAACAAAAATACATTGATCAACACCAAATAAGAAAACCTACATTTCTCTTGCAATCCCAATGAAGCGCCAATAAAAAGAGCATCCACAGACACAATTAAGCCTGCTATAACCGATAGTAACATGTAAACCACCCCTGAAAGTATAGAAATTTAAACCTTATTGTTACACTATGCTTCAATCGATTGGTCGGTCACAATTTTCTTAAATTTCAAAACTTTTGTCGGAAATCCCATGTCCAAGAAGCAACTCTGTTATACTAGATTTTACTAACAGAAACAGGGGTATGTATGCTATGAAAATAAATCAAAACTTTTTTTTGAGAATTGGTACTTTTGTTGGTGCAACGCTTGTCTTCATTGGAGCGTTATATTATGCCAACAACGACTTCACGACTGAGGAGTTCAATGACCAGTCTTTTCATGAAACAGCGCGCGTTACTCGTATATTAGAAGACAATACCAGCTTAACAGAAGGAGGGATTGTTTTTGGTGAGATGGAGGTAGAACTTGAAATATTGACCGGGCCACATCGTGGATCCGTAAGGCAAAGCACCTATTTTTTAAATCAGATGGCTAATGCCCATCTAGAAGTTGGAGATCGTGTTTCTGTTCGCTTTTCCATTTTCAGTGATGGTGAGATAGGAAGCTTTCAAATAGAAGGTCTGGAAAGAAGAGAAATGGTTCTTGCGTTTTTCCTTGTTTTCTTAGTCATTCTGGGCTTGATGGGGGGCAAGCGAGGAATGATGGCCATTGCTGGATTAGCCTTTACTTTGATTAGCATTATTTTTCTGCTAATCCCCTTGATGCTGAAAGGATATCCCGTTATCCTTACCACCTTTCTTATCCTTACTTTTGTCACCATCGTCTCGTTAATTTTCTTATGTGGCATTACCGTTAAAAGCATTTCGGCCATGTTAGGCTGTCTAGTTGGTGTTGGTGCAACTGCCGTTTTGACACATATCGCTGGTAGTTTGACTAATATCTCTGGCTTTAACATGGAGGACGTCGGTATGATTCTATCAACCACGGATTTCCCTCAAACCGAGGCAGCTGGTTTATTTATCAGCGGTGTTCTCATTGCCTCTTTAGGGGCTGTTATGGATACCGCAGTCACCATCGCCTCAACCATTGAAGAATTGAAAATTGCTAATCCTAATTTAAGTGTGGGAAAACTGTTTAGAGCTGGAATGAACGTAGGAAAAGACACTATGGGAACCATGTCCACCACCTTAATTCTAGCTTTTGCAGGAGGTTCTTTAAATATGATGATTCTGATCTATAGTCAAGAAACGTCTTTTAACCAGCTCATCAACAGTGATTTCATCGTTGCTGAAATCATTCGAAGCATCGCTGGAAGTCTAGGCATCATCCTAACCATCCCGGCCGTTGCCGCCATCAGCTCAATGGCAACGCCACCTTCAACACCTTCCATATAAAAAGACGCATTACCGATCATCTGATCAGTAATGCGTCCAAAAAAGTAATGTTGCTAATTTAGTTTTCACTTTTCAGCTCTTACTGATGGAATCAAGGAAACAACATGATCAGAATCATTAGAAATAACTTCTATTATCTTCAATACCTTTCCTAATAGATCCCTCACATCTTCTATTGAATATTCATCACTCAAATACATTAACTCGATCAACAAGCTTTCAAATCCCATATACGATTGGAACGTTAAAGAATATGGCATCTCTTCATGAGCAAAATCCATGCTCCCCATCACACTATCACTCTCTGAGTACTCTGACTCATAACTTTCCATTCGATAGTTTTGAAATTTGTATATTGTTTTTATCAACTCACTCTTCTGAGTAGCCCTCTCTTGGATCTCACTCAAAGAACAGTAGTCGTATTCATTGCTTTCGTTGTTCTGCTTCTGGATCTCTCTAATTAACTCACTAAAGGTTGTCTGATCTGTTGTTGTGACTCTTAAAGGAATCGTATTGATAAATAAACCGACCATTTCCTCTATCTCTTCTACATTCGCACCTCTACCTGAAACGACCTTACCAAATACGACATCATTCGCTTGATTCAGCTGTTGTAATAAGATCCCCCATATTGTTTCCATGATTGTGCTAATGGTTACATCATTCGCTACGGCTATCTCTTGAATTTTCTCTGTTAGCTCAGCTCCGATGCTTACTCTCTCTGCTACTGATTTTCGTTCAGTTTTTTTACATTCTCTCAGTGCTTTTACATCTGCTTCACTATCGTAGCCTACAAGCAGATCGTCCCAATAGGCATAAGCAGTTGCCGTATCTTGTTCTTCTAACCACTTAACATAGCTTCTATACTCATTCCTTGTACTGCTTATTAAATCTTCACGCAAGTTAGTATAGCTTTCCCCATTAGTAAGGGCCTCATAGAGGTGATAGAAGCTATTCATTATCAGCGATGAGCACCAACCATCTACGACGATATGATGCATCGTCCATAATAGCTTGCTACCCTCACTCAGTCGGATGTGCTTGACTCGCAGTAGAGTGTCTTTTTGTAGATCAAACCCACGTTTTAAATCATCAGCTATTATTTGATCTACTTTCTCTTCTACTAGCTCTTCAGCTCTCAAATCTATTTTCTCATACTCTGGCTTTCTCTCCTTTAAGACCACTTGTTTTGGAGTTTTCAGCTTTTCATAAACAATCGTCGTTCGAAGAGCATCGTATTTCAGTGATAGTAGCCCCAAGGCTTCTTTTAGTTTCTCTTCACACATTTCACCTGTCATACTATAACTAATCTGTACTGTATAACTCGTTGATGTTGGATCTAGAAGATAGTATTGCAAATATTCTTCTTGAAGGGGGGTTAATGAATAGATCTTTTCTATTTCTTCTCTTCTTTCATAACCTGCTATTAGACTCTCAAACTCACTCATGGATATATCCCTTAGTCCATAATCACTCGCCGTCTTCTCTATCTCTGCTTGTATACAAAATTCTAATACTTGACTAATACACCCTTCAAATTCCTCTGCTAGCTTTTGAATAAATTCCACTCCAAAATGCTTCGCTTCACATGAGATCTCAAAGCCAAGCATACCATTACTTATGCCTCCATTAAAGTTGATAGCACCAATTGAACCATTCTCCTCTGATATCGCTTCTCCTGTTGAATAGGAAACTTCACTTCCACTATCACTAAACTCTCCTAAATAATTGAAATAAATATCTGGTTCTATAGGTAGATCCGTTGAAGTATAACCATAACCCAATCCACCATTTGGAATGCTTCGCATTAGTTCTTTTGTCTTAATCACATGGCTTCGTATATCTTCGCTACATTCTAAGACAACCGGATACATACTAGTAAACCAACCTACTGTTCTATCTATCTGTATACTCTTATGAACTTCCTCCCTTCCATGACCTTCCAACATAACCGATACATGCTTTTGATCAGTTAACTTATTTATCGCAAGTGATAAAGCACTTAGCATCAGCTCATCTACTTTTGTTCCATAGGTAACATTCGCTTTTTTCTGAAGCTGATCTGTAACCTTTTGTGAAAGTGCCACGTGTGCTTTTACCATTTCTTTCTCACTACTAGCTTTATCAGCATGGGAAAGATCTTTAACCTTTCCTTTTTCAAGGGTTGATTGTATCTGCTCCCAATAAGTTCTTTCTTTCTCGCTCAGTCCTTTTCCATACTCACTTAGAAGGCTACTCCATTCTTTAAAAGAAGCTGTTTTCTTTGGTAGATTAACTTCTTCTTGTTTCATGACTTGACTCAAAACCCGCTCAAAATCTTCTCCTAATATTCTCCATGACACACCATCTACTACCAAGTGATGTATACAAACCATGAGAAAGCTACCTTCTTTTACTTGGAACAGAGCTGCTTTTAATAATGGCCCTTCTGATAAATTGATACTCCCTTGGATTTCTGTGCTCTTTGATTCAATTGTACCCTCTACATCTACCTCTTCTCTTAGATCAAATGCATAAAAATCAAACAGTTTGCTTTCTTCAGAGGACAAAATTTCTAAAGTGTTATTTCGATAGACTGCTCTTAACATATCGTGATAAGTAACAAGTTCTCTTAATGTCCTTACCACTTCAGTACTTCCAGCATCTCCTACTCTAAACATCATGGCTTGATTAAAGTGATGAGGCTTCGCAAAGTTCCAACGGTCAAAGGATTTTATGATAGGTGTCTTTTCTACTACTCCTACTACCTCTCCCTGTTCGTATGGATTCTCTACTACTTCCTCTTTTACATTTAACGATATATTCTCTATCGTTTTCCCTTGCATAATGTCTTTGACCGCAATCGCATAGTTCAGTTCTCGCAACTTGGATACTACCCTAATCGCCTTTATTGAGTCCCCTCCCAACTCAAAGAAACCATCTTTGATTCCTACTCTATCTACTCCTAAGATATCTTCAAAGATACGACACAAGCTCTCTTCCACTCCTGTTCTTGGAGCCACAAACTCGCGCTCTAGTCTCACATCTATCTCTGGTAAGGCCTTTCGATCCAATTTTCCATTCCTTGTTAATGGAATACTTTCTATCTGCATCAAGTAGGACGGAACCATATAATCTGGTAACACACTCAGTAAGCTTTCTCTTAGCTCACTCATACCTAACTCATGATCTGAGATCACATAACCATAAATGGCCTTTTCCCCAGAACGATCTTCCCTGGTAACCACGACACAATCTTTTACCTCTTCTATTTCTCTAACGGCATTCTCTATTTCCCTGAGCTCGATTCTAAATCCTCGGATCTTCACTTGATCATCTATCCGACCCATATACTCGATGTTGCCATCTGGTAACCAACGTGCTAAATCTCCTGTTCGGTATAGTTTACCTGCTCCATACGGATTAGATATAAACTTCTTAACTGTTAACTCTGGCTGATTTAAGTAACCTCTTGACAGCCCATCTCCAGCTATACACAGCTCCCCTGGAATTCCGATGCCACACAAAGCTTCTCCATTTAAGATATATACCTGAGTATTACTAATTGGACGACCGATTGGAATAGTTTGATAAGGGTTATCTAGGTCATATTTATAAAAACTAGCACATACCGTTGACTCTGTTGGGCCGTAGGCGTTATAGATACTATCTAACTTACTTCCTGGTAATGAACCATACCTTTCTAGTACATCTAAAGAGACAGCTTCACCACCCAAGTATAGCTTATCAAAGGCTGGAAACCTTTCTACCAACTCAGTTTCCTCCACATGATCTACAATTAACTTAAATTGAGACGGAGTCATCATCATTTGTTTGCCTGGTAGTAACTCTACTAACTTCAACACATCAGTTCTCTGGTCTTCTGATAATACTTCTAAACTACTTCCTGATAAAAGAGCTGGAAAAATCTCCCACACTGAACCATCAAACACATAGTTAAAGTTCTGAATAACAGTGGTCTCTTCTCCGTAATTTCCTGTTGCTTTTTGCCAACCAACTAGATTCACAACACTCTGATGTTCAATCATAACCCCCTTAGGATTACCTGTTGTCCCTGATGTGTAAATCACATAGATCAAATCACTCGGACTGTTAACATGGACTGGATTACTGCTCTCTCCCTCAAATGTCCCCTCTTCTCCTAGATCTATCACTGGGATGTTTGTCTCTATTTCTGACTGATACGTTAAAATTACCTTCGGATTACTATCATCAAGAATGTACTTTACTCTCTCTACTGGATAACTCGGATCAAGTGGAACATACGCACCTCCTGCTTTGATGATCCCGTATAGCCCTACGATCATCTCGATGCTTCGCTCTGCTATGATTCCTACATAATCATCTGGACCTACGCCCATCTCTCGTAACCTATGAGCCAATGCATTTGCTCGTTCATTTAACTCTTCATACGTTATCTTGACATCACCGAAAACCACCGCTACTTTTCTCGGTGTTCTCTCTACCTGTTCTTCAAATAGCTGCACCACTGTCTTCTCTCTTGGATATTCTACTGTTGTAGCGTTAAACTCTCCTAAGATTAAACACGCTTCATTCTCCGTGGTCATACCAACTTCGTTTAACTTAGCTCTCGGGCTATCTACTAACCTACCTATCAGTTCTACATAATGACTCAGCATTCTCTTCACTGTCTCTTCCTTAAACAAAGCACTACAATACTCTAAGCCTATGACATAATTACCTTCCTCACCCTCATAAACATTAAAGCTTAAATCAAACTTTGATATCCGATGGTCTAATCCCTCACTAACTGATAACTCTGTTGATGCTCCCTCCAGCTTGAACTCTGATGCCTCGTTATTTTGCATCACTAGCACCACATCAAATAACGGATGGCGGGATAGATCTCGTCTCACATCTATTGCCTCTATTAATTCCTCAAATGGATACTCCTGATGCTCATAGGCCTTTAAACTGCTTTCCTTTACTTCTTTCAACAAACTTTCAAAACTCTTATCGCCCTCTGGACGACCCCTCATCGCTAGTGTATTGACAAACATTCCAAGCATCTGTTCTGTGTCTTTATGGGTCCTGCCACTTATTGGACTTCCTATCACTACATCTTCCTGGTTCCCATATTTACCTAGCAATACCATCGCTGATGCTAGAAATATCATATACTCCGTCGTGCCTGTTTCTGTCGCTAGCTTTCTGAGTTTGTCACCTAACTCTTTGCCTACTTCTAATCCAACCATGGAACCTTCAAAGCTCTGCTCTTTTGGTCTTACGTAATCCAATGGTAGATCTAGCACTGGAATCTCATCACCGAACTCATTAATCCAATACTCCTGCTGATCGCTTAGATCCCTATCTTTCATCCACTCACTATAATCTTTAAACTGATGAGTAAGTGATTCAAGGGGCTTTCCATTGTACAAGGCTGTAAACTCATTAATAAACGTTCCTATGCTCATTCCATCACTCACGATATGGTGCATATCTATCATCAATAAGTAGTGATCTGATAACTTAATCAGCTTTACTCGCAATTGAGATGGCCTGCTTAAATCAAATGGCTGGATGAAGTCTGACATTAAATCTGCCCCATCTCCTAAAGTCTCTACCTTGTATTCAAAGTCAATTTCTATTCCTTCATGAATACGCTGCACTAACTCGCCTTCTAACATCATAAATGATGTTCGTAAAATCTCATGACGATTGATTAGTTCTTGGAAAGCTTGCCTTACTCTTTCTACATCTAATTCGCCTGTTAACTTCAAGTACTGTGGCATATTGTAGGTTACTGCCTCTGGAGCTATTTCTTGTATCAAGTAAATTCGCTTCTGAGCTGAGGACATCTCATAATAGACCTTTTCTTGAGCTTTTGAGATTGGTAGGTAATCAATGCTTTCCTTTTCACTTATCAATTCTGACGATAGCTCTACCGTTGAATTTGAGAAAATTTCTTTTAATGGAACCTTAATTCCTAACTCCGATTCTATTCGGTTTACCAAGCGAGTCGCTCTTAAGGAATGACCGCCTAACTCAAAGAAATTATCCTTGATTCCTACTCGCTCTACCCCTAAGATATCTTCAAAGATACGACACAAGCTCTCCTCCATTTCTGTTCTTGGTGCCACATACTCACGCTCTAACCGCACATCTATCTCTGGCAAAGCCCTTCGATCCAACTTACCATTTCTTGTTAGTGGAATGACATCTATCTGCATCAAATATGACGGGACCATATAATCTGGTAACACATCCAGTAAACCTTCTCTTATTTCACTCATAATTAAAGTCTCATCTGAGATCACATAGCCATAAATGGCTTTCTCTCCCAATAGGTCTTCTCTTACGATCACGGCACAATCTTTTATTCCTTTGACCTCTCTTAACCGACTCTTTATCTCCCCTAGCTCGATTCTAAATCCTCGTATCTTCACCTGTTCATCTATTCGGCCCATATACTCAATGTTTCCATCTGGTAACCAGCGTGCTAAATCTCCTGTTCGGTATAGTCGACCTTCTCCACATGGATTATCCACAAACTTCTCACTCGTTAACTCTGGTTGATTTAAGTAACCTCTTGATAGCCCATCTCCTGATATACACAACTCGCCTGGTACTCCTATCCCACATAAGGCTTCACCGTTTAAGATGTATACCTGAGTATTACTGATTGGGCGACCAATTGGGATGGTTGAATATGAATGGTCTGAAATTTCATATGTCGCAGTAAATGTTGTATTTTCTGTTGGACCATAACCATTTATGATTGTAACTTTGCTTTCACGCCCCTTTAGAACGCTTATATGATTAACAGAAAGCTCTTCTCCACCAACTAAGACGTACTCTAATTCATCAAAAAGTGCCTCATTGGTTTGAATTAATTGGTTAAATAGCGTTGACGTTAGCCATATGGTATTAACTTCATATCTTTCAAATGCAATGCTTAACTTTTCATTATTAGTTATCGTTTCTTGATCTGTAAGAATTAATTGCCCTCCATTTAGTAAAGCTCCCCACATTTCAAAGGTTGAAGCATCAAATGACATGGAACCGGTTTGCAGAATAATCGTTTCTTCATTAAGCTCAACATAGTTTTGATTCTTTACTAGCCTCACAACACTCTGATGTTCAATCATAACTCCCTTAGGATTACCTGTCGTTCCTGATGTATAGATCAAGTAAATCAAATCACTCGACTGGGTGATTAGTTCTGGATTAGCCCTCTCTTTTTCTCCTACCCCTAAGAACTCTAACTCTTCTAAATTTATAACTGGTACATCTAGCTTTAATTCTAGCTCCATTCCATAGGTCACCAGCGCTTTTGGTTTACTATCATCAAGAATATACTGGATACGCTCAGATGGATAATCTGGATCAATCGGCACATACGCTCCTCCAGACTTGATGATCCCATAGATACCCACAATCATCTCAATGCTTCGCTCTGCCATGATTCCGACATAATCATCCGGCCCTACTCCTAATTCTCGAAGTCTATGGGCCAGTACATTCGCTCGCTTGTTTAACTCTTCGTAGGTTATCTTAGCATCATCGAAAATCACCGCAACTTTGTTCGGTGTTTTCTTTACTTGTTCTTCAAGTAGCTCATTCACTGTCTTTTCTTTTGGATAGTCTACAGCTGTATCATTGAAATCTACTAGAATTAAACCTTCTTCTTTTCCAGTTACCATACCTACTTCGTTTAGCTTAGCTGTTGGCCTTTCAACTAAGTTGTTCAGGAGCACTACATAATGTTCAAGCATTCGCTTCATACTTTCTTTTTTGAATAACGCTGTACAGTATTCTAAAGCAATTCCATAGCTGCCTTCCTGCTCCCATATATTAAATGTTAGATCAAACTTAGATATTCGGTGACTTATTCCCTCACCTTCTGGTAACTCCACTTGGATACCTTTTAATCCATATTCACTTGTCTCGTTATTCTGCATCACCAACATCACATCAAATAATGGATGGCGGGATAGGTCTCGCTTTACATCTATTGCCTCTATCAATTCCTCAAATGGATACTCCTGATTCTCATGTGCTTTTAAGTTGCTTTCCTTCACTTCTTCTAATAGTTGCTTGAAGCTTTTCTCTTTCTCTGGTCGTCCCCTCATCGCTAATGTATTAACAAACATTCCTAACAATGCTTCAGTATCTTGATGGGTTCTGCCACTTATCGGACTTCCTATCACTACATCTTCCTGATTCGCATACTTTCCTAACAATACCATCGCTGATGCTAAGAAGATCATATACTCTGTTGTTCCCGTTTCTATCGCTAGCTTCCGGAGTTTATCTCCAAGCTCCTTACTACTTTCTAGTCCAACCATCGAGCCCTCAAAGCTCTGTTCTTTTGGTCTGACATAGTCCAATGGTAAATCAAGCACTGGAATCTCATCACTAAACTCATTAATCCAGTAGTTCTTCTGATCACTTATGTCCCTACTTCTCATCCATTCACTATAGTCTTTAAACTGATGCGTAAGTGATTCAAGTGGCTTTCCATTATATAAGTCTGTAAATTCATCGATAAACGTTCCTATACTTACACCATCACTTACAATATGATGCATATCTATCATCAATAAATAGTGATCCGATAACTTAATCAGCTTTACTCGTAGTTGTGAAGCTTGACTTAGATCAAATGGCTGGACGAAGTCTAACATTAAATCTGCTTTAGCTTCTGAGACCTCTGCCTGGTATTCAAAATCCACTGCCATCTCTTCATGAATAAACTGTACTAACTCTCCTTCTAACACCCTAAACTCTGTTCGCAAGATCTCATAACGATTGATCAGATCTTGAAAAGATTGCTTTACTTGATTTACATCTAATTCACCTGTTAACTTCAAATATTGTGGCATATTATAAGTTACTGCCTCTGGAGCCATTTCTTGAATCAAGTAAATTCGCTTCTGGGCTGATGACATCTCATAATAGGCCTTTTTATCTGCTTTTGGAATCGAGATATAGTCAATATTTTCCTTTTCAGTGATTAATTCTGATAGTAATTCTACTGTTGAACTTGAGAAAATTTCTTTTAATGGAATCTTAACTCCTAACTCTGACTCTACCCGATTTACTAAGCGAGTTGCTCTTAGTGAATGACCGCCTAATTCAAAGAATCCATCTTTTATTCCTACTCGCTCTACTCCTAAGATCTCTTCAAAGATTGAACATAAACTCTCTTCTATCTCATTTCTTGGTGTCACATACTCTCGCTCTAGCCTCACATCTATCTCTGGTAAGGCTCGTCTATTCAACTTTCCATTATTTGTAACTGGGATACTTTCTATCTGCATCAAGTAAGATGGGACCATATAATCTGGTAATGTTTTCGCTAAAATTTCTCTTAGTTCACTCATACTTAACTCATTATTTGAGATCACATAAGCATAAATAGCTTTCTCTCCCAATGCGTCTTCTCTTGTGATGACTGCACAATCCCTTACTTCCTCTAGTTCTCTAACTGCATTCTCTATTTCCCCTAGCTCGATTCTAAACCCTCTAATCTTTACTTGATCATCTATTCGACCTAAATACTCAATATTCCCATCTGGCAACCATCTAGCTAAATCTCCCGATCGATATAGTTTTCCTGTACCATACGGATTGTTTATAAATTTCTCTGCCGTTAACTCTGGAAGGTTTAAATAGCCTCTAGCTAACCCATCTCCTGACACACACAACTCCCCTAGAATTCCTATCCCACATAAGACATCGCCATTCATGATGTACGTTTGTAGCGTCGGAATGGCTTTTCCTATGTCTGATATCCCACGTTCTATCTCTACTTCTGTGATCTCCCTATAAGTGACATGCACTGTTGTTTCAGTTATTCCATACATGTTCACAATCTTTGCATTTGGGTATTTATTGTGCCATAGGTCTAGCTTCTGTGGACTCAGTGCTTCCCCTCCGAAGATTAGATAGCGTACTGATTTCATCTTACTTGACTTACTTTCTACATGCATTAAACCATAGAAGGCCGATGGGACTTGATTTAGTATACTAATTTGATATTTTTCAATGTAGTGTAAAAACATCTCTGGATCTTGTGCAACGCTACGTGGGATGATTAAAAGCTTACCACCAGTTAAAGTAGCACCATACATTTCCCAAACTGAAAAATCAAAAGCATAGGAGTGGAACATAGACCACACATCATCTTCATTAAAGTCAAATTGGAATTTGTTGTTTTTAAAGAGTCTTACCACATTTTTATGTTCAATCATAACTCCCTTAGGATTTCCAGTTGTTCCTGATGTGTAGATTAAATAAATCAAATCACTCGGATGATTGACTATTGCGGGATTCTCAGTCTCACCTTTCCATACTTCTGATATACCGAGATCTATGACGGGAATTTCTGTTTCTACTTCGCATTGGTATGTTAAAATCGCCTTCGGTTTACTATCATCAAGAATATACTTTACTCGCTCTACTGGATAACTCGGATCCAATGGAACATACGCACCTCCTGCTTTGATGGTTCCATAGATACCCACGATCATCTCGATGCTGCGCTCTGTCATGATTCCTACGTAATCATCTGGACCTACCTCTAGCTCTCTTAACTTATAAGCCAATGCATTTGCTCGTTCATTTAACTCTTCATACGTTATCTTGACATCACCGAAAGCCACCGCTATATGATAGGGTGTCCTCCTCACCTGTTCCTCAAATAGCTCAATCACTGTCTTTTCTCTTGGATAATCTACAACTGTATCATTGAATTCTCCTAAGATTAAGCGCTCTTCTTCAGCTGTCACTGATGGAATTAAGGAAACAACATGATCAGGGTGATTAGAAATAACTTCTATAATCCTCAATATCTTACTTAATAGATCCCTCACATCTTCCACTGTAAATTCATCACTCAAATACATTAACTCTAACAACAAACCTTCTTCCCCTATGTAGGATTTGAAGGACAAAGGATAGGTCGTCTCTTCACGGCCAAAATCCATGTTACCTACTATATTACTATCACCCTCTGAATACTCAGACTCGTAACTCTCCATCCGATAGTTTTGGAAGACATATATTGTTTTTATCAGCTCACCCTTCTGAGTGGTCCTCTCTTGTATCTTACTCAAAGAACAATAGTCATAAACACTACTCTCAGTGTTCTGGTTCTGGATCTCTCTAATTAATTCACTAAAAGTTGTCTGCTCTGTTGTTATGACTCTTAAAGGAATTGTATTGATGAATAAACCTACCATGCTCTCTATGCCGGCTATATCTGCCCCTCTTCCTGATACCACCTTACCAAAAACGACATCATTCGTTTGATTCAGCTGTTGAAGTAAGATCCCCCATATCGTTTCCATTATCGTGCTAACGGTTACATCGTTCGCTACTGCTACCTCTTGAACTTTCTCTGTTAAATCAGCTCCGATACTCACTCGCTCTATTAATGACTTTCGTTCACTTTCGGCACACACTCTTAGGGCTTTTGCATCTGCTTCACTATCATAGTCTGCAAGCAGGTTATCCCAATAAGCGTAAGCAACTTCTGTATCTTGTTCTTCTAACCACTTAACATGGTTTTTATATTCATTCCTTGTGTCACTTAATAACTCTTCTCGCAAGGTAGTATAATTTTCCCCATTATTAAGTGCCTCATAGAATTGATAGAAACTATTCATTATGAGTGATAAGCACCAGCCATCTACTACGATATGATGCATCGTCCATAATAACTTACTACTACCTTCACTCGTCCTTATATATTTAACTCGCAGCAAAGTATCCTTTTGTAGATCAAACCCACGTTTTAGATCAGTATCAATCAAGTGGCTTATCTCATCAGCCTGTTGTTTTGAATCTTTTTCTCTCAAGTCAATGCTTTCAAATTCAGGACTTCTTTCTTTTAAGACTACCTGCTTTGGAGTTTTCAACTTTTCATAAACAATTGTTGTTCGAAGGGCATCGTATTTCAGTGATAGTAATTCTAGAGCTTCTTTTATTTTCTCTTCACACATTTCACCTATCATATTATAACTACTCTGCATGATATAACTCGTTGAGGTTGGATCTAGAAAGTAGTGATATAACAGCCCTTCCTGAAGCGGAGTAAGTGCGTATATTTTATCTGGCTCGACTCCAACCGTACTTATAAGTTCACCAAATTCTAACATGGATATATCTATCAGCCCGTAATCACTCGCCGTCTTTTCTTCTTCCCTTGATAGACAGTGATTTACCAATTCCAACACACTTGTCTCAAATTGATGACTTAATTCTTCAACAAACCTTGATCCAAACCGACTGCCATCACACGACACTTCAAACATCAATACACCATTACTTATACTTCCATTGAAATTAATAGCACCTGTTAAGCCATTCGCTTGATCCGACGACTCTCCTGATGAATATTGAATACCCCCACCTTCATTAGTAAAGGATCCTAAGTAGTTAAAATACACATCTGGTTCTATACTTTCCTCATTTAAAACATAACTATAACCTAAACCTCCTCCTGGGATGCCTCGTAACTTCTCTTTGGTCTCGATAATATTCTTCCTTATATCTTCGCTACATTCTAGGACAACCGGATATATACTAGTAAACCAACCGATCGTTCGATCTACCTCTACTCGTTTATGTAACTCCTCGCGGCCATGACCTTCTAACATAATCGATAGCGCGTCTTGACCCGTTAATTGTCTCATTGCGTGAGACAGTCCACTTAATAGCAACTCATCTATCTTTGTTCCATAAGCCACATTTCCTTCTTTTTCCAATCTCTCTGTTACTTCCTTGCTAAAGGAGGCATGTAAAGATATTATACTCTCCTTCCCTCTATCCTCATTAAGTTCCTCACTTTCTCTAACTTTTCCTCTTTCTAATTTTGACTGTACTTGATCCCAGTATCTTCTCTCTTTGTTCTTTAATCCTTTTCCATACTCACTTAAAAGGTTACTCCATTCTTTAAAGGAAGCTGTTTTCTTTGGAAGCTTAACTTCTTTTTGTTCCATCACCTGACTCAAAACTCGCTCAAAATCTTCTCCTAATATTCTCCAAGACACACCATCTACTACCAAGTGGTGAATACAAACCATGAGAAAGCTACCTTCTTTTACTTGGAACAGAGCTGCTTTTAATAATGGCCCTTCTGATAGGTTGATACTACCTTGGATCTTTGTACACTCTAACTCTACAGCTCTTCTAGCATCCAGCTCTTCTACAAAGTCAAATTCATAAAAATCAAAAAGTTTACTTTCTTCAGAAGGCAAAATTTCTAGGATATTGTTCCTATAGACTGCTCTTAACATGTCGTGATAAATAACGAGTTCTCTCAATGTCTTTACCACTTCTGCACTTCCAGCATCCCCCACTCTAAACATCATGGCTTGATTAAAGTGATGAGGCTTCGCAAGATCCCAATGGTCAAAGGATTTTATGATAGGTGTCTTTTCTACGACTCCTACTACCTCTCCTTGTTCGTATGGATTATCTATTAGTTGCTCTTTCACACTTAAAGATATATTCTCTATGGTTTTTCCTTGCATTATTTCCTTAACCGCAATCGCATAGTTCAATTCACGCATCTTGGATACTATCCTAATCGCCTTTATTGAATCTCCGCCTAATTCAAAGAATCCATCCTTAATACCTACTCGCTCTATCCCTAAAATATCTTCAAAGATTGAACATAAATTCTCTTCTAGCTCATTTCTTGGTGATACATACTCTCGTTCTAGCCTCACATCTATCTCTGGTAATGAGCGCTTGTCCAATTTCCCATTTCGTGTAATTGGTATCGACTCTATCTGCATTAAGTAGGATGGAATCATATATTCTGGTAATATTTTCCCTAAACTATCTCTTATCTGAGTCATACTAAGTTCGTCATCTGACACTAGATAAGCATTAATTGCCTTGTCTCCCAATGAGTCTTCTCTTACGATGACTGCACAATCCCTTACTTCCTTTAGCTCTCTAAGCTTACTTTCTATCTCTCCTAACTCGACTCTAAATCCTCTAACCTTTATCTGTTCATCTATTCGACCCATATACTCAATGTTGCCATCTGGTGACCATCGTGCTAAATCTCCTGTGCGATATAACTTACCTTCACCATATGGATTATCCACAAACTTCTCAGCTGTTAATTCTGGTAAATTCAAATAACCTCTAGCTAAGCCATCTCCTGATATACACAACTCGCCTGGAACTCCGATACCACACAATACTTCTCCATTTGAGATATACACTTGTGTGTTACTAATTGGACGGCCAATTGGGGTTTTCTCTCTTAAGGTCTCGTTTGTAATAGGGTAATATAGAGAAAAGGTTGTGTTTTCTGTTGGACCATATATATTTGAAAAGCTTAGTTTTAAATCTCTACCCACTAATTTCATCACATGTTCTTCTGATGTAGCTTCTCCCCCAAACAATAATTGTTCCAATGAATCGAACAACGATGGATCTATATCTATAAGTTGATTGTACAACGCTGTCGTGATAAACATCGTATTAATTCTATTTCTAATTATCCCTTCTTTTAGTCGCACTGGATTCAGCAAAGCATCTTCTATTAAAAGAACGACTTTCCCCCCATTTAATAAAGTTCCCCATATTTCAAAGGTTGAAGCATCAAATGACATGGAGCCTGTTTGAAGAATAATGGTATCTTCGTTAAGTTCAACGTAGTTTTGATTCTTTACTAATCGCACTACACTTTGATGTTCAATCATTACACCCTTTGGATTACCTGTCGTTCCTGATGTGTAAATTAAGTAAATTAAATCATTTGATCGGTTGATTCGTTCCGGATTCTCATTCACACTCTCCCATATTTCTGATTTACCAAGATCTATTACAGGAACTGATGTTTCCACTTCTGATTGATATGTTAAAACTACCTTTGGCTTACTATCATCAAGAATATAGGTTATACGCTCAAACGGATAGTCTGAATCTATTGGAACATACGCTCCCCCTGACTTGAGAATCCCGCATAACCCGACGATCATTTCGATACTTCGTTCTGATATGATTCCTACATAATCATCTGGACCAACTCCTAATTCCCTTAACTTATGAGCTAGTACATTGGCTCTCCCATTTAACTCTTCATAGGTTATGCTGGCATCACCAAAAACCACCGCAACTTTATTCGGTGTTCTCTTTACCTGTTCCTCAAATAACTCGATCACAGTCTTATCTTTTGGATAGTCTACATACGCATCGTTAAACCCTTCTAAGATTAAGCATTCTTCATTCTCAGTGATCATACCTACTTCTTCTAATTTAGCTGTTGGGCTTTCAAGTAAATTATTCAGGAGCTCTACATAATGTTCAAGCATTCGCTCCACTGTCTCTTCTTGAAATAATGCACTACAATACTCTAAAGCTATTCCGTAACTCCCTTCCTGCTCCCAGATGTTAAATGACAAATCAAACTTTGAAATGTGATGTTCTAATCCCTCACCATCTGGCAACTCCACTTGGATGCCTTCTAATCTATAGTCGCCTCTCTCATTGTTTTGCATCACCAACATCACATCAAATAATGGATGACGGGATAGATCTCGCGTGACATCGATGGCCTTTATTAACTCCTCAAATGGATACTCTTGATTCTCATAGGCCTTTAAGCTACTCTCTTTCACCTCTGCTAATAATTGCTCAAAGCTCTTCTCTTTCTCTGGAAGACCCCTCATTGCCAAGGTATTGATAAACATACCAAGCATTCTTTCTGTATCTTGATGTGTTCTACCACTTATCGGACTTCCGATGATCACGTCTTCTTGATTGGCATACTTCCCTAATAAGATCATCGCTGAGGCTAGGAAGATCATATATTCAGTCGTGCCTGTTTCTATCGCAAGCCTCCTGATCTTATCTCCTAGCTCTTTATTAGTTTCTAAACCAACCATCGAACCTTCAAAGCTCTGTTCTTTTGGTCTTGCGAAGTCCAAAGGCATGTCTAGCACTGGAATCTCATCACCGAACTCATTAATCCAATACTCCTGCTGATCGCTTAGATCTCTATCTCTCATCCACTCACTATAATCTTTAAACTGATGAGTAAGTGATTCAAGTGACTTTCCATTGTACAAAGCTGTAAACTCATTAATGAAGGTTCCCATACTCATTCCATCACTTATGATATGGTGCATATCTATCATCAGTAAATAATGATCTGGTAGCTTGACCAGCTTGACTCGTAGCTGAGAAGCTTGACTTAGATCAAATGGCTGAATGAAGGCTAACATTAAATCTGATTCATTTTCTAAAACCCCTGTCTTGTATTCAAAATCTACTTCTACCTCTTCCTGAACATACTGCACCAGCTCTCCTTCTAACATCATAAATGATGTTCGTAAGATTTCATGACGATTGATCAGGTTTTGAAAAGCCTGTCTTAGTCCTTCTATATCTATTGCGCCTGTTAACTTTAAATACTGTGGCATATTATAGGTTACTGCTTCTAAATCCATTTGTTGGATCAAGTATATACGCTTCTGAGCCGAGGACATCTCATAATGAGTCTTCTTACCCGCCGTTGGAATTGGGGTATAGTCTACTAATTCTGACCTCATCATAAGTTCTGCCAGTGCCTCTACTGTTGAGTGCGAGAAGATATCTTTTAATGGGACCTTACTTCCTAACTCTGATTCTATTCGATTCACCAGTCTCGTGGCCCTTAATGAATGACCCCCTAATTCAAAGAATCCATCTTTTATCCCTACCTCTTCAATACCTAGGACCTCTTCAAAGATAGTACAGAGTTTCTCTTCTATCTCATTTCTTGGGGCTACATACTCTCGCTCTAGCCTCACATCTATCTCTGGTAAGGCGCACTTGTCTAATTTTCCATTCCTCGTTAATGGAATACTTTCTATCTGCATCAAGTAAGATGGGACCATATAATCCGGTAACACATTCAGCAAACTTTCTCTGATCTCACTCATACTTAAAGCTTCATCTGAGATTACATAACCATAAATGGCTTTCTCTCCTAATGCGTCTTCCCTTACAATGACTGCACAATCTCTTACTTCTTCTATTTCTCTCAGTTTACTTTCTATCTCTCCTAACTCGATTCTAAACCCTCTAATCTTTACTTGTTCATCTATCCGGCCCATATACTCAATATTACCATCTGGTAACCATCTAGCTAGGTCCCCGGTTCGATACAACTTGCCTTCCCCATAGGGATTAGATATAAACTTTTCATTCGTTAACTCTGGCTGATTTAAGTACCCTCTTGATAGTCCATCACCTGATATACATAACTCGCCCGGTACTCCTATACCACATAAAACTTCTCCATTCATCATGTGTACTTGGGTGTTTGAAATCGGTCGACCAATTGGGATAGTTGCCATTTCTGCTTCACAATCATAATAAGTCGAATATACACTCGCTTCTGTTGGTCCATAAATATTACCTAGCTTTATACTAAGTTTACACCCTTCAATAGCTGAATAAAATTCCTTCACATTCTGTAAAGTCAGTGCCTCTCCTGCTGCCAAAATGTATTTAAGACTCCTAAGTTTTTGAACCTCTTCATCCAATGCACTGATATATGATGTAAACATTGATAACATCGATGGCACAAAGTTTACTATTGATACTTGATGTTGTTTGATAATTTCTGCAATCTTCTTCGGATCTTTTTCTAATCCTGGTTTTAAAATGGATAACCTCGCTCCTACAGCACTCCACCAAAAAATTTCACTTACTGATACATCAAATACATAAGTTGTTTTTAATAAAATCGTGTCCTTTTCTGTTAACGAATAATGATTCTGTTGCCAGTTCAGGAGGTTTATCACTCCACTATGTTCAATCATTACACCCTTTGGATTCCCTGTTGTTCCAGATGTATAAATCAAGTAAATCAGATCATTCGGCTGAGTGATTATCTCTGGATTGTCAACCACACCCTCCCATACTGCTGATCCACCAAGATTTATGATCGGAATATTTGTCTCTATTTCTGACTGATAGGTCAAAACTACTTTCGGTTTACTATCATTAAGAATATACTTTATTCTCTCCTTTGGATAGCTCGGATCTAGTGGAACATACGCTCCTCCTGCTTTGATGATTCCATAAATACCTATGAGCATCTCGATGCTTCGCTCTGTCATGATACCTACATAATCATCTGGACCTACTCCTAACCCTCTTAATTTATGAGCTAAGATATTCACCCTTCTGTTAAATTCTCTATATGTTACCTCTTCATCTTCAAATACTAATGCTATATGATCTGGTGTTTTCTCTACTTGTTCTTCAAATAACTCTACCACTGTCTTCTCTCTTGGATAATCTACAGCTGTGTCATTGAACTTTCCTAAAATTAAAAACTCTTCTTCAGCTGTCACTGATGGAATCAAGGAAACAACATGATCAGGGTGATTAGAAATAACTTCTATAATCCTCAATATCTTACCTAATAGATCCTTCACATCTTCCACCGTAAATTCATCACTTAAATACATTAACTCAATCGACAAGCCCTCTTCCCCTATGTAGGATTTGAAGGACAAAGGATAGGTCGTCTCTTCACGGGCAAAATCCATGTTCCCTATCACACTACTATCACTCTCTGAATATTCTGACTCATAACTTTCCATCCGATAGTTTTGAAATACGTATATTGTTTTTATCAACTCACTCTTCTGAGGAGTTTTCTCTTGGATCTCTCCCAAAGAACAATAGTCATAAACACTACTCTCATTGTTCTGGTTCTGGATCTCTCTAATTAATTCACTAAAGGTTGTCTGTTCTGTGATGGTCACTCTTAAAGGAATCGTGTTGATAAACAAACCGACCATTTCCTCTATCTCATCTACATTCGCGCCTCTGCCAGATACTACCTTGCCAAAAACAACATCATTCGTTTGATTCAGTTGTTGTAATAAGATCCCCCATATTGTTTCCATTATCGTGCTAATGGTTACATCGTTCGATACTGCCATCTCTTGAACTTTCTCTGTTAACTCAAATCCTAGACTTACATTCTCTACTAACGACTTTCGTTCAGTTTCTTCACACGCTCTCATTGCTTTTACATCTGCGTCACTATCGTAGCCAATAAGTAGATTATCCCAATAGGTGTAAGCAGCTTCTGTATCCTGTTCTTCTAGCCACTTAACATAGCTTTTATATTCATTCCTTGTATCACCCAACAAATCTTCACGCAAGACAGCATAACTTTCTCCGTTAGCAAGTGCCTCATAGAATTGATAGAAGCTATTCATTATGAGGGATAAGCACCAACCATCTACGATGATATGATGCATCGTCCATAATAACTTACTACTACCTTTGTCCCTCCTTATGTGTTTAACTCTTAACAACGTATCTTTTTGTAAATCAAACCCACGTTTTAGATCATTATCAATCAACTGCCTTATCTCATCAGCCTGTTGTTTTGAATCTTTTTCTCTCAAGTCAATGCTTTCAAATTCAGGACTTCTTTCTTTTAACACCACCTGCTTTGGAGCTTTCAGCTTTTCATAAACAATCGTCGTTCGAAGGGCATCGTATTTCAGAGTTAGTAGCTCTAGAGCTTCTTTTAGTTTCTCTTCACACATTTCAATTGGCATATTATAGCTACTCTGCATAATGTAACTAGTTGAGGTTGGATCTAGAAGGTAGTAATATAACAATCCTTCTTGAAGCGGGGTAAGTGCATATATACTTTGTATTAATTTTGCTTTCTCATTTTTAGTATTCATATCTTATCTCCTATATTAAATCCATTATAGTATCAAAATCATCCGGCGCTAACTTCTCATCAAAATCAGAAGCTGTAAGCACTGCTTCATTGTAGTTAATACAATACTCTGATATTTCATCCAAACTTTCTTTAAAATAGTGTGTAAGCTTCATAACCTCTTCTTCAGAATATCTAGAACTATCGTAACTGATAACAAAGCTAAGCATCTGATCTACCTTAACCCCATCGAACGATATCCCAAATAGGAGGCTGTTCTCTTCAGCAACCGACATACCGACCGAGTATTGCTTGCCTAAAGAATCAAAATCATCAAAACTTCCATGATAGTTAAACCCTATTTCGTTAATGTTCATCAGACTATTTGGATCCAATAAGCCATAAAGAATTCCTTTATTTGGAATTGATCTAAGCATATCTTTATTTGTAATGATGGTTTCTTGCCATTCACTTCTTTTGGTTAGGACAACAGGGAATATAGTGGTGAACCAGCCTACTGTACGATCAATTTCAATTTTCTTATGAAGCTCCTCTCTTCCATGACCTTCCAACATAACCGATACGTGCTTTTGGTCAGTCAGTTTATTTACTGCTGATGTCAATCCAGAAAGCAATAATTCAATGGTTTCAGTGTTAAAAGCCTTATTAGATAGATTAGTAAGTCTCTCAGTTTCTTTAACTGTAAAAGAAAGATCGATCTTCTTATAAACCCTTGAAGTTGATGATGGTTCTGAAAGTAAAAATCTAGCATTATCTAGCTTGGTGCTTATATTGTCCCAATATTTTCTATCATCTCGAACTTTTGAAGATTTTGCATAGGCCTGAAGTAGCTCACTCCATTCTTTAAAGGAAGCCGTTTTCTTTGGAAACTTAACTTCTTCTTGTGCCATGATCTGACTCAAAACCCGCTCAAAATCTTCTCCTAATATTCTCCATGACACACCATCTACTACCAAGTGATGAATGCAAACCATGAGAAAGCTACCTTCTTTTACTTGAAACAGAGCTGCTTTTAATAATGGTCCTTCTGGTAGGTTGATACTACCTTGGATCTTTGTACACTGTAACTCTACAGCTCTTCTAGCATCCAGCTCTTCTACAAAGTCAAATTCATAAAAATCAAATAGTCTACTCTCTTTAGAAGGCAAAATTTCTAGAGTATTATTCCGATAGACTACTCTTAACATATCATGATAAATGACTAACTCTCTTAAGGTTTGTCTTATTTCTTCACTACTTACATCATCAACTGGGAACATCATGGCTTGATTAAAGTGATGAGGCTTCGCAAAGTTCCAACGGTCAAAGGCTTTTATGATAGGCGTCTTCTCTACTACTCCTACTACTTCGCCCTGTTCGTATGGATTCTCTACTACTTCCTCTTTCACACTTAAAGATATATTCTCTATCGTTTTTCCTTGCATTATGTCTTTAACCGCAATCGTATAGTTCAGTTCTCGCAACTTAGAGACTGCCCTAATCGCCTTTATTGAGTCCCCTCCTAACTCAAAGAAGCCATCTTTTATCCCTACTCGCTCTACTCCTAAGACTTCTTCAAAGGTAGCACAAAACTTCTCTTCTACTGCTGTTCTTGGTGCTACATACTCTCGCTCTAGCCTCACATCTATCTCTGGTAAGGCCCTTTTATCTAACTTTCCATTATTTATCAGCGGAATACTCTCTATCTGCATCAGATACGATGGAACCATATAGTCTGGTAGTGTCTTCCCTAAACTTTCTCTGATCTCACTCATGCTTAAAGTCTCATCTGAGACAACATAACCATAAATAGCTTTCTCTCCCAATGAGTCTTCTCTTGCGATCACTGCACAATCTCTTACTTCTCCTATTTCCCTCAGTTTACTTTCTATCTCTCCTAACTCGATTCTAAATCCTCGAATCTTTACTTGTTCGTCTATTCGACCCATATACTCAATATTACCATCTGGTAACCATCTAGCTAAGTCTCCTGATCGATATAACTTACCTTCACCATATGGATTATCCACAAACTTCTCACTCGTTAACTCTGGAAGGTTTAAATATCCTCTAGCTAGTCCATCTCCAGCAATGCACAACTCCCCTGGCACTCCTATCCCACATAGCTGACCATTGTCTAAAATATACATTCTCGTGTTACTGATTGGCTTCCCAATTGGTGCCTTTTTTATATTATCTTTAGTATCAAACCTATAGTATGAGACACCACAAGTGGTTTCAGTAGGTCCATATCCATTAAAAATAATACTAGATTCACTTATAAAATCATTGCTTAACAAATCCACTTTAAACTCTTCTGCCCCAAGCATAATTACATTGAAATCTTCAAGCTTTTCTCTAAACTCTGGCTGTAAAAGATAATTGCTGAATTTAGTCGGAAGGGAAATCAACCCCAGATTCTTCTGTTTCATTGTATGAAACATCATTGGATCTCTAGCCAGAATAATCCCCAAACCATTTAACAAGGGAAAGATAATTTCTTGTACGGTATTGTCAAATATAATTTTATTGCTTGCATAGATATAATCGCATTTACTCTTCAATTCATTTAAGAAGGGATGGGTATGTGCAGCATTAAGAAAGTTCACAAGGTTCCAGTGCTCAATCATAACACCCTTAGGATTTCCAGTTGTACCAGATGTGTAAATACAGTAAATCAAATCTTCTACTTGATTTACATGTACTGGATTCTCATAATCACCTTTCCATATATCTCCTTGACTTAGATCTAGAACAGGAATTGGCGTCTCTATTTCTACTTGGTAGGTTAGTATTGCCTTCGGATTACAATCTTCAAGCATATATTGGATTCGCTCTAAGGGATATTCTGGATCAATCGGAACATATGCTCCTCCTGATTTTATAATTCCATAAAGACCCATGATCATTTCCAAGCTTCGCTCTGTTATGATACCTACATAATCATCTGGACCTACTCCCATCTCTCTTAACTTATGGGCTAAAATATTCACCCTTTTGTTAAATTCTCTATACGTCATCTCTTCATCTTCAAATACTAATGCTATACTATCTGGGGTTCTCTTCACCTGTTCCTCAAATAACTCAATCACTGTCTTTGCTCTTGGGTAGTCTACAAACGTATCATTGAATTCTCCTAGAATTAAACCCTTTTCATTCTCAGTGATCATACCTATTTCTTCTAACTTAGCTGTCGGTCTGTCTACTAGCCTACCTAGTAGCTCTATATAATGTTCAAGTATTCGCTTCACTGTCTCTTCCTTAAACAATGCACTACAATACTCTAAGGCTATTCCGTAACCTTCTGCCTTCTCCCAGATATTAAAGCTTAAATCAAACTTCGATATTCGGCTAGATGATTCCACATACTCGGTTGATATACCTTCCATTCTAAACTCTGACACTTCATTGTTCTGCATCACTAACATTACATCAAATAATGGATGCCTTGACAAATCTCGTCTTACATTAACCTTTTCTATCAGCTCTTCAAATGGATACTCCTGATGCTCATATGCCTTTAGGCTACCTTCCTTCACCTCTTCTAACAATTCTATGAAATTCTTGTTACCCTCTGGACGACCCCTCATCGCTAATGTATTGATAAACAGACCAAGCATTCCTTCTGTGTCTTTATGGGTTCTACCACTTATCGGACTTCCTATCACTACATCTTCCTGATTCGCATACTTTCCTAACAATACCATCGCTGATGCTAGGAATATCATATATTCTGTTGTTCCCGTTTCTATCGCTAGCTTCCTAATTTTATCACCAAGCTCTTTACTACTTTCTAGTCCAACCATCGATCCCTCAAAGCTCTGTTCTTTTGGTCTTACATAATCTAATGGTAAATCAAGCACTGGGATCTCATCACTAAACTCATTAATCCAGTAGTTCTTCTGATCACTTAGATCCCTACTTCTCATCCATTCACTATAATCTTTAAATTGGTGAGTAAGTGATTCAAGTAGCTTGCCATTGTACAAGGCTGTGAGCTCATCAATAAACGTTCCCATGCTCATTCCATCACTGATAATATGATGCATATCTATCATCAATAAATAGTGATCGGATAACTTAAACAGCTTTACTCGCAATTGAGAAGCTTGACTTAGATCAAATGGCTGGATGAATTCTAACATTAAGTCGTCTTCGCATATCTTTAATTTCTCTACATAATCAAAAGCTACACTTACATCCTCTTCTATCTCTTGGATCAGTTCTTCTCCTACCATCTTAAAGCTGGTTCGTAAAATCTCATGACGATTGATCAGATCTTGGAAAGATTGCCTTACTCGTTCTACATCTAATTCGCCTGTTAACTTCAAGTGCTGTGGCATATTATACGTCACTGCTTCTAAATCCATTTCCTGAATCAAGTAAATTCGCTTCTGTGCTGAGGACATCTTATAATAGGCTTTCTCTTTAGCTTTCGAGATCGGTATATAATCAACACTTTCCTTTTCTTTTATCAATTCTGATAATAGCTCTACTGTTGAACTCGAGAAAACATCTTTTAATGGGATCTTCATTCCTAATTCTGACTCTATTCGATTCACTAGTCTCGTCGCCCTTAGTGAATGACCTCCTAATTCAAAGAATCCATCTTTTATTCCTACTCGATCTATTCCTAAAATATCTTCAAAGATCTGACATAACCTTTCTTCCACTTCTGTCCTTGGAGCTACATACTCTCGTGCTAGTCTCACATCAATCTCTGGCAAGGCTCTCCTATCTAACTTTCCATTCCTCGTCAGTGGAACACTCTCTATCTGCACCAAGTACGATGGAACCATATAATCTGGTAATACACTCAGTAAACTCTCTCTTATTTCACTCATACTTAAAACTTCATCTGAGATCACATAACCATAAATGGCTTTCTCTCCCAATGCATCTTCTCTAACAATGACCGCACAATCTCTTACTTCTTCTATTTCTCTAAGTTTACTCTCCACCTCGCCTAACTCGATTCTAAACCCTCTAATCTTCACCTGATCATCTATTCTTCCTAAATACTCGATGTTTCCATCCGCTAACCATTTAGCTAAATCTCCTGTTCGGTATAACCTGCCTTCTACATATGGGTTATCCACAAACTTCTCAACTGTAAGTTCAGGCTGGTTTAAATATCCTCTAGCTAATCCATCTCCTGCAATACACAACTCACCTGGGATTCCTATTCCACATAAAATTTCTCCATTTAAAATATACACTTGGGTGTTTGATATCGGATGACCTATAAGAATTTTCTTATGCTCTGAATCAAATCTATATACACTGGCACATACCGTCGACTCCGTCGGACCATACACATTATAGATATCTCTAATAGAACCACCTGATAGTTTTTCATAGCGTTCTATTAAGTCATAGGAGAGAGCCTCGCCCCCTAAGTACAATCGTTCAAATCCATTCAACTTCTCCAATAGATTTTGTTCCTCTGCATAACTTACTATCGAACTAAACATTGAGGGCGTCGTTGATAGTTGCTTGTTCTGAAACAACTCCAAATATTTTCCAGGATTACGCTGATCATTCTCTGATATAACTTCCAATGTACAGCCTGATAAAAGAGCTGGGAAAATCTCCTGCACCGATGCATCAAATACATAGTTAAGGGATTGAAGAACAGTGGTTGTTTCTGTATAACCTGCATGTGTACTATACCATTCAACAAAATTTATCACATTTTTATGCTCAATCATAACACCCTTAGGATTACCTGTTGTCCCTGATGTGTAGATCAAATAAATCAAATCATTTGGATGTGTGATGATTTCTAGATTCTCAGCCTCTCCCTCCCATACTTCTGATTCACCAAGATCTATGATAGGAATACTTGTTTCTACTTCTGATCGGTACGTTAAAACTACCTTCGGTTTACTATCATCAAGCATATACCTTATTCGCTCTTCTGGAGAACTCGGATCAATCGGAACATACGCTCCTCCAGCTTTGATGATCCCATATAATCCCACAATCATCTCTATACTTCGCTCTGTCATAATTCCTACATAATCATCTGGACCTATTCCCATCTCTCTTAACTTATGGGCCAATATATTCGCTCGTTCATTTAGTTGCCTGTATGTGATCTTTTCCTCCTCAAAAACCACTGCTATATGATTCGGCGTTCTCCTGACCTGTTCTTCAAATAGCTGGATCACTGTCTTCTCTTTTGGATATTCTACTGCTGTATCGTTGAATTCTCCTAAGATTGAACCTTTCTCTTTCTCTGTAATGCTTCTCATTTCGGATACTTTCCTGCTCGGATCAGCTACTACTTCCCGCAATAACTCTCCTAACCTCTCTGATATAATCTCTATCTCTTCTCTTCCATACTTATCTGGCTTATACATCAGATTCAATATCAATTGATTTGACTTGTACGCTGAAAGGCTTAAATCATAATTTGTCTCTTCTCTAGCTTGTTCAAATGAGATGCCTAACTCATTCTCTCCTACTTTTTCTCCTTCTTCTGGAGTATAGTAATTCTGGAATACTAGTAATGTCTGGATTAAGTCTGAACCCCTCCCACCCAATGTCTGTATATCTGATAATGCATAATGATCATATTCTCCACTTCTTAATGCCTGCTCCTGTAATCCAACTATCAACTCGTCAAACCTTATCTCATTATCTGTCGTTATTCGCACCGGAATCGTATTGATAAATAACCCCACCATCTCATCTATACCTTCTAACTCCACATTCCTTCCCGATACTACTTTGCCATATACCACATCTTCCTCGTGATTATATCTTTGAAGCAACATTCCCCATACTGCTTCTATGATTGTGTTTAATGTCACTCCATTCTCCTGAGCAATTGTCTCTAGCCTTAGCGTCTCCTCTTCTGTCAGTGACATCTCAACTCTATTATTTAATAGCTCTTTTGAATTTTTAGCTTCTTCAACAACACCTATTGGTCGGATGCTGCCAGTTCCCTCATATCCCTCTAATAGCTCTCTCCAATAGGCCTCTCCTCCTGCTTCTTCTCTGTTTCTAATAACATCAATATAATCACTATAGTCTATTCTCTTTTCCTTTTTCAACTGTGATTCTATCTCTTCTTGACTTACTCCACCAGATAATTGCTTATAATAGGTTAAGAAATCTTTCATGATAATCGCATTACACCATCCATCCATGATGATATGATGACTACTCATGACTAATCGATACTCTTCCTCTGATACCTTTACTACAGTCAATCTCATTAGACTATCTTCTTCTAAATCAAATCCCCTTAACACATCACGCTCATAGATCTCCTGTAATTTCTCTTCTGATGTCCCCCTTGATAAATCCAAAATGACACATTCTAACTTCCTCTCTTTTAGTACTACTTGCCCTGGTTCACTTACTTCCTTATACATGATCATACTTCTTAATACCTGATGCTTTCTTGCTAATAAGTTGAGGCTTTCACACAATAGCTCTTCTGATAGATTATTTCCTCTCATGGAGAAAATCATCTGAGTCACATACTCGCTTGATTCTGGATTTAGTAACTTATGAAATAACATCCCCTTTTGCATTCCTGTTAGTGGTAAGATATGTTCTATCATCATTAATTACCTCGTTTTTCAATTTTTTTCATAACACGTTGAAATTCTTCTAATGACCATTCTAGCTTTCCAAAATCTGATGCCGTATGTTGAGGTATACCTACATTCATACAATGCTCTAATACTTCGTCAAGCTGTTTTTCAATCTCTTCTAATATCCGTTGTGTTAGTTCATCAGAATATTTTTCTCTGTTATAAGATAGGTGTAGCACAAATTTTCCTTGTACAATCATGCTATCTATTGATATAGCCGTTCTAAAACTATTACTCTCACTTACATCTGCTCCTCCTGATGCACGACTCGAGACAAATCCCTTCTCTTCCTTACCAGTAGTCATCTCTCCTAAATAATTAAAGGTTACTGTTGGCATCGTGTCGGTCAATACATCTTCCCCCAATGACTTCAATACGCCATACCCCATCCCTCGATTTGGTACTCTTCTCAGCATCTCTTTTACACTGCATATATCTGCTTCAAAACCTGTGTTTATTTCTTCTATTACGACAGGATACATGCTTGTAAACCAACCCACTGTTCGATCTATTAACAGCTTTTCTCCTATGTCTTCTCTTCCATGCCCCTCCATGTTAATTGATATCACTGAATTGCCTGTCGCTTTTCCTATCCCTCGGGCGACTCCCGTTAGCAAGATATCATTAATCTCGGTATGATAAGCCCCTGATGTTTCATATAGCAACTGAGATGTTCGCTCTTCTGTTAAACTTAAATTAATTTTTCCTATCCCAGTTCCACTTTGTTCTTCATTAAAAGCAATATTTCCTGCTTCTACTTTCCCTTCTACTGCTTTCCAATATGACAACTCTTTCCCTAATCCTGTACTTCCTCTGTATCTCTCTAACGCTTCACTCCATGACTGAAAAGAGCTTGTCTTTAGTGGGAAGAAAGCCTTCTCTCCTTTCTCTATTAACTCATAATTCTCTTTTAGATCTTCAAGTAAGATTCTCCATGAGACACCATCTATTACTAAATGATGAATACACATAAATAGATAATCCCTTGCTTCTCCGTGATATAATCCCACTTTAAGCAATGGACCTCTCTCTAAATTGATGCTCCTTTGTATCTTATCTGATGCTTTTTCTATTTCTCTAGTTAATTCTTGCTCATTCGATATCTCTCGATAGTCATAAACGTGCAATTCAAAGTGCTCATCATTTTTATACGCCTTTATCTCTTGACTTTCTCCTTGATAAACTGCTCGCAACATATCATGATGTCTTACTATTTCATTCATGACTTTTCTTAAAACTTCCTCTTCTATTCCATCCTCTTTCTCTAACATCATTGATTGATTGAAATGATGCTTCTCTCTATCATCTGTTAAAAGGAAGTCTTTTTGGATTGGGGTTAACTTTACCTCTCCTAACACTTCTTCTTGATCAATTGAAAATTCCTTTACTTGATCAATACGATCTCCTATCCCACTTGGAGTCTTATCTCTCATGATACTTCGTATATCTGTCTGGTAACCTCTTTCTCTTAACTTCGATACGATTCGAAGAGCCTTGATTGAGTCGCCACCTAAGATAAAGAAATTATCATTAATACCAATCTCTGTTTTAATTCCCAGTATCTCACCAAATACAGAACACAATATTTCTTCTTTTTCATTCCTTGGTGCTATATATGCCACGCCACTCTTTAACTCTATCTCTGGTAATGATCTGCGATCTAACTTTCCATTTTTTGTGACCGGAATTGAATCTATCTGCATCAAGTAAGGTGGGACCATATAATCTGGCAATGTTTTTCCTAAACTTTCTCGGATCTCACTCATACTTAACTCATTATTTGAGATCACATAACCATAGAGGGCTTTCTCTCCTAGTGAGTCTTCTCTTGTGATCACGACACAATCTTTTACCCCTTCTAGTTCTCTAATTGCATTCTCTATCTCTCCTAGCTCGATTCTAAACCCTCGGATCTTTACTTGATCGTCTATTCTTCCTAAATACTCAATATTTCCATCTGGCAACCACCTAGCCAAATCTCCTGTTCGATATAACTTACCTTCTCCATATGGATTATCCACAAACTTCTCCGCCGTTAACTCTGGAAGGTTTAAATAACCTCTAGCTAACCCGTCTCCTGCTATACGCAACTCACCTGGGATTCCGATGCCACACAAGGCATCATCATTTAAGATGTATAGTTGAATGTTACTTATTGGACGACCGATTGGGATAATATCATGATTATCTCCACAGTCAAAATACGTCACATCTATACTTGCTTCTGTCGGGCCATACACATTGATTAATGATACTTTTTTATTTTGCTTTCGAACTGTTTCATTAAATTCGTTCACCGCGCCTGTACTTAATGCCTCGCCACTCGCAAATACATACTTCAAACTTAGTAACATAGCCCGTTCTTTTTCTTTCAGCCAACCTGTAAATACCTTCAACATTGAAGGAACAAAATGCAGTGTTGTTACTCCATGCTTCTCAATCGCTTGGCTAATGACATGAGGGTCTTTTTCTCCTTCTGGCTCAAGCATGACAACTTTTGCACCAACAAATGACCACCATAAAATCTCCCACACTGACACATCAAACGTATAGGTTGTCTTTTGTAAAATAGTATCCTGATCATTCAAAGAATATCGATTTTGCATCCACAGTACTCGGTTGATCAAACCTTGATGTTCAATCATTACACCCTTAGGTCTACCCGTTGTTCCTGATGTGTAGAGACAATAGAGTAAATCACTTGCTTTGTTCACACGAATTGGATCCTCATCGTTTCCTTTCCATATGTTCGCTTCACCAAGATCTATCACTGGAATTAATGTCTCTACTTCGCATTGGTACGTTAAAACCACCTTCGGTTTACTATCATCAAGCATATACTTTACTCGCTCTTCTGGATAGCTAGGATCTAGTGGAACGTACGCTCCTCCTGCTTTGATGATTCCATAAATACCTATGAGCATCTCGATGCTTCGCTCTGTCATGATACCTACATAATCATCTGGACCTACTCCTAATCCTCTTAATTTATGAGCTAAGATATTCACCCTTCTATTAAATTCTCTATATGTCACCTCTTCATCTTCAAATACTAATGCGATATGATCTGGTGTTTTCTCTACTTGTTCTTCAAATAACTCTACCACTGTCTTCTCTCTTGGGTAATCTACTGTTGTATCGTTGAACTCTCCTAGAATCAAATCTTCCTCTTCTTTGGTAGCTAATGGAAGCAACGAAACAAAGTGATCTGGGTTATGAGAAATAACTTCTATCACGTTTAATAGTTTACCTAAGAGGCCTTTAACATCTTCTGATGAGAAGCTATCCGTTAAATACATCAACTCAACTGCTAATCCCTCAACTCCTATATGAGCACTCATAGTTAATGGATAAGACGTCTGTTCTCGTGCAAAATCTAAACTCATCAAAACCTCTTCTCTATCTCCATTAAACTCTTCATGCTCGGTTAAGTAGTTTTGGAATACATATATCGTTTTGATTAACTCTTCCTTTTGAGATGTCCTATTCTGAATCTCCACCAATGAACAATAATCATACACACTACTCTCATTGTTCTGTTCTTGTACTCCTCTAATCAATTCTCTAAACGTCGTCTCACTACTAGTACTCATCCTTAATGGAATCGTATTGATAAATAAGCCTACCATACTCTCTATGCCAGCTATATCTGCCCCTCTTCCTGATACCACCTTGCCAAACACGACATCCTCTGTTTGATTTAATTGTTGCAGTAATATTCCCCATACTGTCTCTACTATTGTACTAATCGTTACATCACTTTCTAAGGCGACCTCTTGAAGCCTCTCTGTTAGCTCCTTGCCTAACGTTATCCTCTCTGTTAACGATTCATCTTCACTTTCTTCTCCACCCCTTAATCCTTTTACCTCACTTTCACCTTCATAACCATCTAAAAGATTATCCCAATAGTTATATCCTTCTTCTACATCTTGCCTACTTAACCAATCCACAAAGCTCCTATACTCTGCCTTCGATTCTCTCAGTAAAGCTCCTTTTAAGCTCTCGTAACGCTCTCCTCTGTTTAAAGCCTCATAAAACTGATTGAAGCTTCCCATGATTAAAGGGGTACACCAACCATCTATTACGATATGATGCATCGTCCACACTAACTTACTACGTCCTTCACCTAACCTGATGTACTTAACCCTTAACAACGTATCCTTTTGTAGATCAAACCCACGTTTTAAATGAGTATCAATCAACAGGCTTATCTCATCAGCCTGTTGATTTAAATCTTTTCCTCTCAAGTCGATGCTTTCAAATTCAGGACTTCTTTCTTTTAATACCACTTGCTTTGGTGTTTTTAACTCTTCATAAACAATTACCGTTCGTAATACATCATACTTCAAACTTAATAGTTCCAATGCCTGTTCAACTCTATCTTCACACATCTCTTGTGAAGCACTATAGCTACTTTGGAGGATATAGTTGGTAGAGCTTGGATCTAATAAGTAATGATATAGTAGCCCTTCCTGTAGTGGCGTTAATGAATAGATCTTTTCTATTTCTTTTTCATAACCTGCTGTTAGACTCTCGAATTCACTCACGGATACATCTATCAACCCATAATCGCTGGCTGTCTTCTCTCCCTCTTCTCTTGATAGACAATGTTCTACCAATTCCAACACACTTGACTTAAATTGATGGCTTAGTTCTTCAACAAAGTTTCTTCCAAACCGACTGCCATCACACGATACTTCAAACATCAATACACCATTACTTATACTTCCATTAAAGGTGATACCACCTATTAAACCATTCTCTTTGGCCACTGACTCTCCTGGTGAATGTTGGATACCTCCTTCATCACCAAAGGATCCTAAGTAGTTAAAGTATACATCTGGTTTTATACCTTTCTCACTTAAGACATAACTATAATCTAGTCCCCCTCCTGGGATGCCTCGTAACTTCTCTTTGGTCTGGATGATACTCTTCCTTGTATCTTCATGACACTCTAAGACAATCGGATACATACTCGTAAACCAACCAACCGTTCGATCTACTTCGATTCGTTTATGTAACTCCTCTCGTCCATGACCTTCTAGCATAATCGATAGTCCTTCTTGACCCGTTAACTCTCTCATTGCCTGAGACAGCCCACTTAATAGTAACTCATCTATCTTTGTACCATAAGCTACATTTCCTTCTTTCTCTAATCTCTCTGTTATTTCCTTACTAAATGTAATGCTTGATGATACGATACTCTCCTTCTCTTTACCCTCATTGAGTCCTTCCTCTTCTCTAACCTTTCCTCTTTCTAATTTTGACTGTACCTGATCCCAGTGGTCTCTCTCTTCTTTCTTTAATCCTTTTCCATACTCATTTAATGCTTCACTCCACTCTTTAAATGAAGCTGTCTTCTCTGGTAGCTTTATCTCTTCTTTACTTCTAATCTGGCTTAATAATTCTTCAAAATCTTCTAACAAGATTCGCCACGATACACCATCTATCACTAAATGGTGAATACTAAGCATGAGAAAGTTACCTTCTTTTACTTGGAATAAAGCTGCCTTCACCAAAGGGCCATCTTCTAAGTTCATACTTCTTTGGATTTCTGTACTCTTTGATTCAATTGTACCCTCTACTTCTACCTCTTCTCTTAAATCAAACGCATAAAAATCAAATAGTCTACTCTCTTCAGAAGACAAAATTTCTAGTGTATTATTTCGATAGACTGCTCTTAACATGTCGTGATGAATGACTAACTCTTTTAAGGTTTGTCTTATTTCTTCACTATTTACATCACCAACTGGGATCATCATCGCTTGATTAAAGTGATGAGGCTTCGCAAAGTTCCAACTCTCAAAAGCTTTGATTATCGGCGTCTTCTCTACTACTCCCACTACTTCTCCCTGTTCATAGGAACTCTCTTGACTTACTTCTCTTACTCTCAGTGCTATTTGATTGATTTTCCTACCTTGCATAATATCTTTCACTGAAATACTTTGATTCATTTCTCGCAAGCGTGACATCACTCTTATTGCCTTGATTGAATCTCCACCCAACTCAAAGAAGCCATCCTTTATTCCTACTCGTTCTACTCCTAAGATATCCTCAAAGATAGCACAGAGCTTCTCTTCTATTTCATTCCTTGGTGCCACGTACTCTCGCTCTAATCTTAACTCTATCTCTGGCAAGGCCCTCTTATCTAACTTTCCATTTCTCGTCAATGGGATGACATTTATCTGCATCAGGTGCGATGGAACCATATAATCCGGCAATGTTTTCCCTAAACTTTCTCTTAACTCACTCATACTTAAAACTTCATCTGAGACAACATAGCCATAAATGGCTTTGTCTCCCAATGCGTCTTCTCTTGCGATCACTGCACAATCTTTGACTTCTTCTAGCTCTCTTAATCGGTTCTCTATCTCACCTAACTCAATTCTAAATCCTCTAATTTTCACCTGATCATCTATCCGGCCCATATAATCAATATTTCCATCTGGTAACCAACGTGCCAAGTCTCCTGTTCGGTACATCCTTCCTTCACCATATGGATTTGGCACAAACTTCTCAATCGTTAATTCTGGAAGATTCAAATATCCTCTAGCTAGTCCATCTCCTGATATACATAACTCTCCCGGCACTCCTATGCCACACAAGGCATCACCACTCAATATATATACTTGCGTATTACTTATTGGCTTTCCTATAAGGACTCTGTTGTTGTTTTGATCAAATTCATATACACTTGCACATACTGTTGACTCTGTTGGGCCATAGGCATTATATATACACTCTAGCTTACTTCCTGATATCTTCTGATATCTTTCTAATAAATTAATGGATAAACCTTCTCCTGCTAGATACAAGTGTTCAAACCCACTTAGATTTTCTAGTAAGTCGTGTTCAATGCTAGAATCAATTAACATCTTAAATTGAGATGGTGTCAGTGTTAGACGTTTTCCTGGTAATAACTCTACCAATTTTGTCACATCAGCTCGCTGTTCTTCTGATAATACTTCTAAACTACCCCCTGATAAAAGAGCTGGAAATATCTCCCACACCGAACCATCAAATACATAGTTAAAGTTCTGAATAACAGTAGTACTTTCTCCGTAATTTCCTGTTGCCTTTTGCCAACCAACTAGATTCACAACACCCTGATGTTCAATCATGACCCCCTTTGGATTTCCTGTGGTTCCTGATGTGTAGATCAAATACATCAAATCATTCGGATGATTGACTATTTCTAGATTCTCAGTCTCACCCTCCCATACTTCTGATTCACCAAGGTCTATGATAGGAATACTTGTTTCTATTTCTGATCGATACGTTAAAACTACCTTCGGTTTACTATCATCAAACATATACCTTATTCGCTCTTCTGGAGAACTCGGATCAATCGGAACATACGCACCTCCTGCTTTGATGATCCCATATAATCCCACAATCATCTCGATGCTTCGCTCCACCATGATGCCTACGTAATCATCTGGACCTACTCCTAAGTCTCTTAGCTTGTGAGCCAATATATTTGCTCGCTCATTTAACTCTTCATACGTAATGCTTGCATCTCCAAAAGACACCGCTACTTTGTTTGGTGTTCTCTCTACTTGTTCCTCAAATAACTGGATCACTGTCTTATCTCTTGGATAGTCTACAGCCGTATCGTTAAACTCTACTAGAATCTTATTCCTATCCTCAACTGAACTAATAGGAATATTGTCTAGTAAAATCTCTTCGTTTTCCAATACATGAGTAATTGTTTCTACCAATAAATGACATACACCTTCAATGGTTGATTTCTTATACAGATCCTTAGCATAATGGAAAATCAGTTCAAAGGACTCTTTGCGATCATTCAACATTAAGGTTAAGTCCTGCGCACACTCAAGCGTCATTTCTACTTCAACAAAACAACTTACATTATCAAGCTGAAGCATATCATTAAACGATTGTAAGTAGTTGAAACTAACATCAAATAACGGACTATTCTTCTTATTAGCCGAAACATCTAAAATTGTCTCATATAAAACATCTGAATTCTGTAACATTGAATTCGTATTCTGGTGAACAGCAGTAAGATAATCTATAAAGCTTATACCATTAGATACCTCGTTACGAATTGGCACTGTATTTACAAACATACCGATAATTGAGCTTAGTTGTTCTTTCAAGCTATGTCTGCCTGAGACAAATGTTCCAAGAGTGATATCAGACTGAAACGTTAGTTTTGAAAGGGTAAAGGAAAAGACACCTATAAAAAACGAATACTTACTAATCCCATTACAACGACAAAAATCCTCAATTTCTTTATAGTTGAAAAGTTCAAACTTATAAAGACCTGAAGCTAAAACCTCTCCTCTTTTACTAGAATCATCTACTAATAAATCACATAATGATGTTTCTGTACTTAGTATCTCTTTCCAGTATGCTTGCTTTTCTTCATATTCTTCACTTTTTACATACTCGTTTTGCCACTCAACAAAATCACGATAAGTATACGCCTTCTCAATCTTACAATCTGGATGGGTATAAAGCTTTTGTAGGTCGTTCATAAAGACTGAAACACTTAATCCATCTAAAATGATGTGGTGAAAGTCTAAAAGTAGTAGATACTTGTCATCCCCATAACTTATTAGTCTAGCCCGCATTAAAAGCTCATCTGTGAATAATTGAAATGGTTTTATAAATGATTTTAATTCATTCTTTTTCAAGCTTTCAAATGAACTATAATCACTTAAGCCGCACTGTCTGTTTTCAATATCTAGTTCTAGTTCAGGGCGTACTTCATAGCATAACGTTCCTTCAACCTGATGAAATCTTGCACTTAGCATGGGATTATATTTCAAACAATGTTTTAAAGCTTTTTGGAACCTTTCTAAATCTAACTTTCCTTCCATGATGACAGAAAATGTATTGTTGTAATCCAGCCGTTCTGGATTCACAGCGTAAAGAGCATACATCCTTTCTTGAACAGAGGAAGCTATATCTAATCTTTTCATTTAAAATACCTCCAAAATATAGTAGCAATCCAAAATTACTTGAAGCGCATAAAATTATCTCTCACAAGTATGGAAGATGAAAGCAGGAACATACCTATTCTCCTAGTGTCATTAAGTTAAGAAAAAATCAAAAGAGGAGATCATTCAAGATGAGTCCCCTCTTTTTAACGATATAAACATGTATTATGTATCTATTTCTATCACCTTTGGCACTAAGCTAATGGCATTATATGATAGTTTTTCGGAATGACTGACATTAAACAAGTGTCAAAAAAGAAAATAATTATCTACGTTTCGACAAAAAGTAAAAAACCTTGCTAACACAAGGTTTTTAAGCTGTCAAACGACAATAAATCTTAATCATAAATCGTTCTAGAAAAAATAAATATAGACTCTCGCTATGATATAATTCCCAATAAAGTAAACCTTTCACAAACATACAAAAAAGACGTACCACTCGTAAAAAGTGATACGTCTAGTTTAAATTTTATTGCTCTTTTAGCTTATTTTCATGTTTCAGACTGATCATCAGAGTGATAATCGTACCACCGAGAGACATACCAAATCCAAGAACCATACCTACAATTGCAATCCCATCCATTATACTGCCTCCTCTGTGTCTACGTCTTCATAAATGTCTTTTTTCCATTTAATAGCAGAGAACAGAATAACTGCGACAATCATGAGCACAGCCGTTCCACCGTGAACGAAGATCAAAACTTCAGTTGGGAAGTTTTGAGCTGTCCCATTTACAAAAGCATCAACCCACTGACTTACAATAACAAGAACGATGATTGGGAAAACGTACTTGGCAAGAACATCCCACCAAGCACCAAGCTTAACGGCAGCATTTCTATTAGCAAATTCTTTGAAGTCTGGCGCTTTTTTATATAACCAGAAACAAACAAGAACTTGTAAGAATCCACCAATCATTAAGAAGTAGTCGATAACGTAGTTAACGATACCAAGAAGGTGAATACCTGCACCTGTTGCGTAAAGTAAACTCGCTAAGAAACCGAAGGCACAGGTGTAAGCGAACATTTTCTTACGTTCCATGTTGAATTTTTCTACGAATGGTTGAGAGAAGGCTTCTAATAAACTGATAAACGACGTCCAACCCGCAACAAGTAAAGCTACGAAGAAGAAGGTTCCAAACCATGGCCCGACAGCACCCATCAAACTAAAGGCTGCAGGGAATACCATAAACACCAGTCCTGCTCCTGCTGTTACTACCTCAGCAACTTCAACCCCTTGTGCCGTCGCCATATAACCTAGAATCGAGAATACCGCCGTTGCAGCAATCATTGACATTAAAATATCAGCGAAACCAATGATAAGCGCCGTGTTAACAATCTCACCGTCTTTTGGTAAATAACTACCGTAAGCAACCATGATCCCCATACATACGCTAAGAGAGAAGAAAATTTGTCCGAAAGCAGCAATCCAAATGGATGTATCCGTCAATCTTGCGAAATCAGGTGTAAATAGGGCATTTAAACCATTTGCAGCACCATCTAAAGTTACACCCCAAACAAGTAGGATAAGTAAAGAGAGAAAGAAGAGTGGTAATAAGATGTTGTTTGCTTTTTCAAGCCCACCTTTGATCCCTTTGGCCATGACGAAGTAAGTTCCTCCCCATAGGGCTAATAAGGCAAGGGCCACCCACCAGTTCATAGCTCCTAAGTCAAGTGGGTTTCCAGTAGAACCTAGAAACTCATTCATAAAGAAGTTTTGTGCATTTGAGGCATCACCCCAACTTGTATTAAAAGCAAAATAAATAAAGTTAACCGCCCATGCGAGAATAACCACGTAGAAGAAAACGATCATGGCCGCTACCACCGTTGGAATCCAACCTAAGAATTCCCATCTCTTGTTGGTAATTCTAGCATAGGCTAACGGAGCCGTTCCACGCATTCTAGCACCAAGAACAAATTCTAAGATTAACATTGGTAATCCGGCAACAAAGAAGGCAATAAAGTAAGGAATAAAGAAGGCTCCTCCTCCGTTATTAAATACGATGGTTGGGTAACGCCAAATGTTACCAAGGCCAACCGCTGAACCAATTGCAGCCAATACAAATGTCCATTTATTAGACCATTCCATGCTCTGTGTTTCTTCATTTTTCATTTAAGTCACTACTCCTTTCATTTTCTTATAGTATTATAAGGGTTTTCCTTCACATTGGCAAGCGCTATGACATTTGTAACCTTTTTTTTAAGATAAAAATTTATTAATAAAAATCGCTTTAAATGAAGAAAAATAGTTTAAAATAGGACAAAAACACGTATACTAGGATAAAAAATACACAATGGAGGATAAATTGTGCAAAAAAAGAAGAAAGTTGTGCAAAAAATCGGAATCACGCATAATGGGGAAATTGACGCACAATCGAAAAAAATGGTGCAAAGTAGAGAAAAAATGGTGCAGAGCTAATGAACCACATCAGCAATCATAACCGTCGAATTATCGACAATTCCTGCAATGAATTTTAAAATAGCTAAAATGACGTTGACGAAAAACGTATTTCTTGACACACGTATTCTCATTTTTTGTTCTTCAGCAAGCCTCACAGCACTCTTTCTTTTAAAAATACCCTTATTTTAATATTATATTGCGTTCATATGACAGGAATGTCAATTTCATAAAAAAAGCAGGCGTTTAGGCCTGCTTCAGACGGTTGGCGAACTCAAAAAGAGCCCATTATCGTTTTTTGACTTGGAAATCGGGGAATTGGTGGTCGAAACTATCAGGTAAGTCGTGATTTTAGGAAAAACCTGATAGTTCGGGAGGATTTTTCGACCATTTAGCGGCCAAAAACATCAACATTTTACGATTTCCGTCGTTTGTTGATGTTTCAGAGCACGTTTCAGCTCTGAAAAGGAGCGAAACTATCAGGTAACCGGTGATTTCAGGAAAAACCTGATAGTTTGAGAAGGGTTTTCGCCATTTAAGCGGCCAAAAACATCAACATTTTGCGATTTCCACCATTTGTTGATGTTTACAAATCCTAGATGCTAAAAGGGATATCTATTTGGTCAACAAATTGTGTTTTTTGATCCTTTGCTAATCATTTATCCCGACTGTTAAGAGGTCTGCCTTATTTGTCAACAGCCTGAGCAGGCGTTTAAGCCTGCTTTTGGGGTATTACTTGCTATCAATTTCATAAATTTTCATCAAGTTGGTGTTTCCTGTTCCGTTTGGAATCCCAGCGGTGATCACGACGACCTCTCCTGGTTCTAGTCCTGCATAGTCACGAGCAACTTTATCCGTTGTTGCCACAATTTCTTCCACTTCAGCTGCATTGGGTACAACCGTTGCTTGAACGCCCCAGTTTAGTGATAACGATGTCGCTACTTTTGCGTAAGGTGTCATGGCAATAATTGGCGCATTCGGTCGGTATCTAGAGATGGTACGTGCCGTAGACCCTCCACTAGTAAATGCCGTAACTGCTGAGGCATCTAGATCTGCTACCGAGTGAGTCACCGATAAGGCTACTGCACTAGCAATGTCCCGGGTTGACGTCGAAATCGCACGTGCGGTCATTTCTTCGAAATCAATTTCATCCTCCGTGCGCATCGAAATTCTGGCCATGACTTCAACCGACTCAACCGGATATTTACCTGCTGCCGATTCCCCAGATAACATGACCGCATCACTTCCATCCAATACAGCATTGGCAACGTCACTTACTTCAGCGCGGGTTGGACGTGGATTATCTTGCATGGATTCTAGCATATGGGTTGCTGTAATAACAATCTTACCAGCTGCATTACATTTAGCAATGATCTCTTTTTGAATCATCGGCACTTCTTCAGCAGGGATTTCAACGCCTAGATCTCCACGGGCAACCATGATTCCATCGCTTATTGCAATGATTTCATCTAAGTTATCCACGCCTTCTTTGTTCTCAATCTTAGAAATAATTTGTGTATGTTTGTTTCTATGAGCGTCAAAAATAGCACGAATAGCAAGTACATCGGCTTTCCGACGAACAAAAGACGCGGCGATAAAGTCAACCTGCTGCTCACAACCAAATACGATATCAGCGTAGTCTTTTTCAGAAATAAAGTCCATGTTCAGTTTAACTCCTGGAACATTGACACCACGACGATCTTTAATGTATGCGTCATTTCTAACGGTACAAAGGATCTCACCAGCTGCTTTGTCAATTTTAGTAATGCTAAGCTCAACGTTCCCATCGTCGATCAGAAGCGTTCCACCAACCTCAACGTCATCGATTAATCCTGGATAGTTAAGCGAAAATTTTTCCTCCGTCCCAAGAACTTCATTAATGGATACGATCACTGATTTGCCAGCCTCTAATTTAACTCCACCATTCTCAAATTCGTGGGTCCTGATTTCTGGTCCACGCGTATCTAATAGAATACCGACATGGGTTCCTTTTTCAGCATTGATCTCACGAATTTTGTCAAAGCGGGCACCTTGCTCAGCATGGTCACCGTGAGAAAAATTACAACGAATACAGTTCATTCCTGCATCAACTAATTTAGCCATCATTTCTTTTGTATCAGAAGCAGGACCGATCGTACATACCATTTTCGTTTTCTTAAACACATTGTTCATTTTCCATTACCTCCAGTCTGTTTGCATTCAATACCTTGTTATGTTAGTTTTTTAGTCAAGCTATACAATTCTTCGTCAAACTCTCTTTCCATTTCAAGAGCTTCCATGATGTCGAAATGACATAAACGATTTTCATTGATGGAGACGCAACGTCCACCAAGGTCTTTTTTTAATAGTTCAACCGCATAAGATCCCATTCGACTTGCTAACACACGATCCATTGCTGTCGGCCTACCACCACGCTGGATATGTCCGAGAATGGTTGCCCGTACAGCTACCCCTGTTGCATTTTCAAGTTCTTTTGCAACTTCATGAGCATCGCGTAATCTTTCCGCTAAAACAATCACGTAGTGATTTTTACCCCGCGCGCGCCCCTCTTCAATTTGACGAACAAGGCGGTCAAAATCAAACCCTTTTTCAGCAACGATAACATCTTCAGCTCCACTAGCAATACTAGCATACATGGACAGGTCACCACAATGACGTCCCATAATTTCCACTACATTGCAACGCGCATGGGAAGACGACGTATCACGCAAGCGATCAATGGCTTCTACTGCAGTGTTCAAAGCGGTATCGAATCCAATGGTTAAGTCGGTGCTCACAATGTCATTGTCAATCGTACCAGGTACCGCAATACATTTGATCCCCATTTCGGTTAATTTCGATGCCCCAATATAAGAACCATCGCCACCAATAACAACCAATGCGTCAATGCCGTGTTTTCTTAGGTTATCTATGCCTTTTTGACGGACAGCAACCTCCTTAAATTCGGGCAACCTAGCTGAACCTAAAAACGTTCCCCCTTGATTAATGATTCCACCTACTTTTTTATGATCTAATTTTTCAATTTCGTTATTCACAAGGCCAGCATATCCATTGTAAATCCCGTAAACTTCAATATCAGAAACAAGTGCCGTTCGTACCACCGCTCGAATCGCTGCGTTCATGCCCGGCGAATCGCCACCACTTGTTAAAACGCCTATTCTCCTTACCACCAAGACCACCTCGCGATAAATGATTTGTTTTCATTATATCAGTATTTCACAGGCGATTAAAGGTTATAAATATTGGAAAACGTTGCACGAAAACGTTGTTCTTTGATCATTTTTGCCGTTTCTCGCCTTTTTTAGTCATTTATAGTGTTGAATCTTCAAAAAATACGTGTTACACTGTTTTTATAAATAAACGAGCTATGCTCTATTGAAAAAATAATACTCATCCCTGTTGGAAAGCATAGAGGATTTGTGTGTTAAAGTTTTACTCTACAAGAAGATAAGAACGTCTCGTCTCTAGAAGGTACGCGAGGACGAATTGACGCAGTAGAGAGGAAGTTTAGTCACAAAGGTCGATGATTTCTAATCTAATAGGGATTAGTATAAACTAGCAACTGAGGTGAGTATGAAATGAGATATCATAAAGTGATCAACAAGCGAATCTATGAACTTTGTGCAAAACATGATATGAGTATTACTAAGCTGGCAGTAACGGCGAACATTCGCCCGACGACTCTTCATAATATCATGCTTAATAAAGCCACAACAAATCCTAAGCTGGACGTACTCCATAAAATTGCTTTCGTTTTCAATATGACCCTTGCTGAGTTTCTGGATTCTCCTGAAATAGAACAAATCGCCATCGACTACTTTGATGAGCTTAATGACCCTACTAAAAGAAGGTAACGTTAGTTCTTCCTTGAGTAAGAGAAAAATAGAGCTGTCTCATTCCCCATGAGGCGGCTCTATTTTGACGGGCAAAAGTCATAGATGGGCTTGAAATGAAGGTTTTACAGGCTCTTTCAAGGCTCTTTCTATTACCAAGCGTCATAGATTTGACAAAAATGGATAATTTAGTGGCTTTAAAACAGGTAGTAAAAGTCACTACAAATGTGGAAATAGTCAATCTAGTGATCATTTGTAGGGAAATTTGAACCGTAAAAGTCACTTGAGATAGGAAAATGAGTGTTGTAGTGACTTTTTTTCCTTTAAAATAGCTAAAAAAAGTCACTGATTTCGGGATTTTCCGTCATTCAGTGACTTTTACTATGAAGTATAATTACTCCACACGGTCAAATGCCCAGTCGTCATTGGCACTGTCGGTGATCGTTAGAATGTTAATTGTGGCAGCCCTATTTTTTATGCTGCCGATTCTAAAATCAACGTTCGGCACGCTTCAAATCCCAGTGTAAAATACGCAATGGACGCTTCATCCAAAACCTGACAAGCCACATCGTACTCCGAATCACTAACCTTCGATTCGTCGTCTAAAATTGTTTTTCGAATGGCCATACATGGTCCTTGGTTTTCTAATGCGGTTAATAAACCTCTTACCAACAAATCTTTATCTAGCTTCGACATAACTCCCTTTCTCCTTCGCTACTTTTTATCGTTCACTATTAGCTAAATAGAGTATAACAGGTTTGTCGAAATTTTTCAATATATTGAGTTGGATTTCTACAAATAATCAGCTTTATAAAAAACAATGCTAGGCTCCTCAGACTGGAATCCTTTCTCCTCAGAGGTGGCAAGGTAGTTTAAAAAGTGTTTCTGCTCACAATGAAAATCAAGTGCTTCTTGGTCGGTCCAGACCTCCACAAATTTATAAGCACACGTCTGGCCAACTACTTTTACCAAGTCGTAAACTAAGTTCCCAGGTTCAGCTTTGGATCCTCTGATTAGCTCCACAGTATCCACAAGGAATTCTTGCTCCATTTCTGGTTTAATTTTAATATCTACGTGCATCACGATCATCTTTTCCAGCTCCTTTTTAACAACTCCTAGCTGAATTTTACCTGATAAACACCTAGATTTCAAACGTTAATTGGATTTTTAGCGACAGTAAATTAAAAGCGCATCTCTCAGAAACGGGGTACTCCCTACGGCGACTTTGTCGTAATAAGCTGTGAACCGCTCGTCTGCCACGTACATTTCAGCCAGGCCGGCATGAGCTTCTTTGGTATAGCTATCCCAAAAATAGCAAAGCCATTCTTTGTGAATCGCGCATGCTTGTTGCGCCAATTCGCTTGCCGGATCGCCTGTTTCGAAAGCGGCTTTTAATGCTTCGTTAAACTTAGTAGATAACGCCTCGACTTCGGCGTATTGTTCTTCGGTCATGCCTTTAACTTTAAGGTTGGATCCGTCAATAACACTGTCGCCATAGGCTTTACGAATTTCTTCGCCGTATAATTCTTCGTTCTGCTGGATCAATTTCTCACCGAAGCCTTCAAACTTTTCTTTATCACTCATTGTGATCTCTCCTTTTGTCGATGCCAAGGTTTTTTCCACGTTAAGGATCAGAGCATCTAACTGGTTTCGTTTGGCAAGGAGAGCGGATAAATGAGCATGCAAAGCATCTGCCCGGTTAAAGTCGTCGCTGGAAATCAAGCGATTAATTTCTTCCAGTGGCAAGCCTAGCTCACGGTAAAAGAGAATGTGTTGTAATTTATCAATTTCTTTTTGACCGTAAATTCGGTAGCCATTAGAACTTGAGCGACGTGGTGATAGTAAGCCGATTTCATCGTAATGGCGCAACGTTCGTGTGCTAATGCCTGCTAGCTTAGCTAATTTATTAATGGTATATTCCATTTTTCTCTACCTCCCACAGTTAGGATATACCATGACGTTACGTGAAGGTCAAGGGTTTAATTTGAATTTTATGATCAAAATCACGGTTGACCTCCCTGGACATGGTACAATAAAGTAGACACAAAGAAAAGAGAAAAAGGTGGACTACTTTATGGCAAGAAGAAAGTTTGATAAGGCTCATAAGCTATCGGCAGTGAAATTAATACTAGAAGAAGGGTA
>Ga0131853_10000832_pt1 | contig 55283 bp, 54 predicted proteins | sample TergutLab28metaG_FD_92764 | JGI IMG/M metagenome (GOLD analysis project Ga0131853, IMG submission 92764) | Labiotermes labralis P1 segment gut microbial communities from Petit-Saut dam, French Guiana - Lab288 P1 (version 2) (version 2) | ecosystem: Host-associated > Arthropoda: Insects >...
GGCGGAGAAATAGCGGATAGCCGGGGGCTATCCGCTACGTTTTCTTGTTATGCCGCAGGGGCAGTGTTTTGCCGCCCGTGTAGTGCACTACTCATTCGTATACCCAAAATTCCGCAACAGATACGCACTATCCCGCCAACGCTCCTTGACCTTGACCCAGGTCTCCAAATACACCTTTGCGCCCATGAACCGCTCGATGTCCTTGCGGGCCATTTCGCCCACTTGGCGGAGCATGGCACCCTGTTTGCCGATGACCATCCCCTTGTGGCTCTGCTTCTCCACGTAGATGGTGGCCTCTACGTCGATGATTTCGCTGTCCTCCCGCTCCGAGAACTTTGTAATCTCCACGGCGGTGCCGTGCGGGATTTCTTTTTGGAGGCAGAACAGGAGTTTTTCACGAATGATTTCAGCGATAATCTGCCGCTCGGGCTGGTCGGTAATCATACCGTCCGGGAAGAGTTGCGGCCCCTCTAAGGCGTAGCCGTCCAGTATTTTTATGAGTTCCTCTAAACCATCCCCCTTTTGTGCGGAAATGGGGACGATGGCATCGAATTTGTGGGCGGCTTGGTAGAGGTTGATGACTTCCAGCAGCTCCTCTTTTTTCACCGTGTCAATCTTGTTGATGACGAGGATACTCGGCACGTCATTTGCGGCAATCCATCCGATAAGCCGTTCTTCCTGCGCGCCGATGTTGGGGATGGGCTCTACCATGAGGATGACGGCATCCACATCCGCCACGCTCTCACGGATGACTTTGACCATATAATTCCCCAAGCGTGTCCGCGGGGCATGATAGCCGGGGGTATCGATGAAGACCAGTTGCGTCTCTTCCCGATTCAGCACCGCCAGAATTCGATTGCGGGTGGTCTGGGGCTTGTTGGTCACGATGGCGATTTTCTCCCCCACGAGCGCGTTCAAAAGCGTGCTCTTGCCCACGTTCGGGCGGCCTGAGATGGTAATCATGGCTGTTTTTTGAATTGTCTGCTTGTCCCTCATCGCGTTAACCCCAATGTCCCCATGACGTGTTCTTCACGGCCCCGCATCTGTGCCTTGTCGTCCGCGACTTTGTGGTCGTAGCCCAAGAGGTGCAGGGTCGCGTGTACCATCAGGTAAGTAATCTCTCGCGTGGTGTTGTGGCCGTACTCGGCGGCCTGTTTTTTGGCCCGCTCACCGGAGATGATGATATCACCGAGGTGCAGACAGCCTGTCTCGGGGTCAATGTCGTCCTCCCGCGCCTCGAAGGCCGCCGGGATATAGACGGCGGCGGGGAAACTGAGCACATCCGTGGGCGTGTCTTTGTCTCTGTGGTCACGATTGAGCGCACGGATTCCCTTATCGTCCGACACGAGAACGCTGATTTGCACGGGAATCACGATGCCCTCCTCCAAAAGCGTAGCCTTGACGGCACGGCGGCAAAGAGATGTGATGCCCTGCTCCCCCAATCCCTGCCGTTGTCTTTTCACGTAGATTTTATGCTTTGTCATCATGGCTTCTTTCCTCCCGGCCTGCGGTCTTTCTTCGCTTCGTATTTGTCGTAGGCCTGCACTATCTTTTGTACCAACACATGCCGTACCACATCGGCCCCGGTGAGGCGGCAGATGGCAATATCTTCTATCCCCTGTAACACCCGCACGGCCTCTTTGAGACCCGATATCTTGTCCACCGGGAGGTCAACCTGCGTCTCATCGCCCGTGATGACGATTTTGGAGCCGCTGCCGAGGCGGGTGAGGAACATTTTCATCTGTTCCCGTGAGGTGTTCTGGGCTTCGTCGAGGATAATAAACGCATCGTCCAGCGTGCGGCCGCGCATGTAGGCCAGCGGGGCGACCTCGATGTTGCCCCGCTCCACGTGCTTTTGGTAGGTCTCTGCGCCCAGCATGTCAAAGAGAGCGTCATAGAGGGGGCGGAGGTAGGGGTCTACTTTGCTCTGGAGGTCGCCGGGGAGAAAGCCCAACCGCTCCCCCGCCTCGACTGCCGGACGGGTGAGGATGATGCGGTTGACGGTCTTATTCCGAAACGCCGTCACCGCCGCCGCTACGGCGAGGTAGGTTTTGCCCGTACCGGCGGGGCCGATGCCGAGGGTCACGGTGTTTTTGGCGATGGCATCGACATATTTTTTCTGCCCGATGGTCTTGGCCTTGACAGGCTTGCCGCGGGCGGTGACGCAGACTACGTCCTTGGCGAGTTCATTTAACTTTTTCTCCTCGCCGTCTTTCACTACACCGACGATATAGCGCACGCTCTGGGCATCGATGCCCTCGCCTTTCGCCACAAGGTTCAACAGAGCCTCAATGGCGCGCTCAGCGTACATGACATTTTCGGCCTCACCTACGATTTTGAGTTCCGCGTCTCTGTCCGTGACTTTGACACCGAGTTCTTGCTCGATGATACGTAAGTTTTCGTCGAAAGAGCCGAATACGCTGATGACGTATTCCATGCGCTCGACGTTGATGCGTTTTTCTATCATATCGTTCCTCCTGCGGTGCGATGCGGGCATCGCACTCTACGATTCGGTTTCTTCGGTGGTCGGCGGCAAGGCCACCATCTCGTCTTCTCTCAGTCTGCGGATGGCGGCGATTTGTTCCAAGCATTCGGCTTGCAGACGGACGGTGACGATACCATTCCCGATTTCGACCTCAAAATCCGTGGATAGCACTTGGCCTGCGGGGCCGATAATCTCCGTCAGCCGCTCTAAGAGCTGCTCTTGCAGGAAGAGGGCGGCCGTTGTCTCATCCAAGCGTACCGCCCTTGGCTCATATGCGGTATAGATACGCCGCTCAAGCCGAATAGGGAGTACGATGCCGCCGAGGAGATGGAAATCGGTATCTTTGACTATTTTATCATAAGTCGCATGTGAAATTCTACCGTCAAAAAACAAATTTATTCTGCTTCGGCCGATGAATATTATACGTTTTGTCGAAATTTCGCCTGTATAGTCCTTTTCGATGTGTTCCAAGGGCATGGACATGCTCAGCGTATACCATGTCCGCGCGAAAATCTGCGCATCGGCTCGGACGAAGCGGGTACCGCTGACAAGGCTGTCTCTGCGGCCTGTAATGAGGTCTTGCCCCATGGTCACGGTGTCGCCTATCTCCACCAGAGGCGTGCCCTCCCAGATAATCATATGGTCAATGACACCGCTGCGGGTGGCGTAGACGGCGGTGGCCACGCCCTCGGGTACGCGCTCGGGGGCGTGGATACGTTCTCGGACAATGACGGTGGCACGGCTGCCGCTCACATTGACGGTAATCCACGATAAATCTTCCAGCTTGAGCAGCACCTCATGCCGCAGAGCCTCCGCCTCTATCCCCGGTCCGAATGTGCCGATGCCGACGCCCAGTTCCTCCAGCGTGCTCAATATCACAGCGGCGGGGACGGTCTCGTTGCCCTCGACACGGATGTCCCAGATGTAAAGGCTCATCCCCCACGTAGCGGCAAGAGTTAGAATCAGGCCGATAAGCAGAGCGTAGCGTCTCCGCACCCGCCGCAGGAATACCGGGACGCCGCTACGCTTGAGCGGCTTGACCTCGGCGGCGAGATTTTCCAGCAGGGGGCGCAGTTTGCGGTAGTTCTGCATTGTCATTGTCACTTGGACGGTGACTTCGCCCGTACGGGTTAAGTCCCAGAAGCTGATATCGTTTTGGGCGCAGAGGTTCATGAACCGCTCGGGATAGGCACACTCGACCCCCAAGCGAACGTGACCGGCGAAAAAGTTGACGATACGTTGCACTTTTTAAAAACCTCCGGCTTTTTTAATGCAGAATTTAAGGGCGTTTAATGCCCTTGACTTTAATTCTGCATCAGTAGATGAATTCCACGTTAAATATATCTCCCGTAATGAGCAAGGCCTCGGCTGTCATGGCGCGGAGTTCTAAGGCGTTGCCCAAGAGTTTCAACGTCACCTTGCCACCTGCTACAACAATACATTGGGGGGTGTAGTCCATGAGGCCTTGGTGGTTTTCTACTATGATTCTTTGGCCGCCTGTGATGGTGAGGCGGGGCAGGCCTTGGAGGACTTCGGCGGGCAGGTCAAATGTGTCTGCGGCACGGGTTAGGATGCCGGGGCGGTTTTTTTCTTCTTTTGCCAAGGTTTGTCACCTCCCGTTCATAGTAGCTTATGCGGAAGGTGGGACAAATACGCCAGTCAGGCTCGGACTGGGACAAGCGGTTGGGCGCATATAATGGGCAGTGTACATTGTAGAGGCGGCCATTGGCCGCCCGCCGTTCGAATATTTGACGCAAGCTTGTGAAAGCGGACGGCCAATGGCCGCCCCTATAACACGGAAACGGAGCCGTTTATGCTCTCCCGCCTTCTTGCCCGACCCAAGTTTTATGACGCACTTATCCTCCTCGGCTTACTTGCGGTCGCGGCGGCTTTGGTGCGGTTTCCGCGGGAGGCGGTGCAGGCGGCTTCGGACGGGGTTGCGCTGAGTTTTAATGTAATTGTTCCCTCGCTCTTCCCTTTTTTCGTACTTTCTACCTTGATGGTGCGTTTGGGGCTCACACAGTATTTCGGGCGGGTGTTGGATCCTGTGATGCGGCCCTTGTTCAACGTGGGCGGCGTGTGTTCTTCGGCATTTGTCTTGGGATTCGTAGGCGGATACCCTGTGGGGGCAAAGACGGCGGTGTCTTTGTATGAGAACGGGCAGATTAGCCGGGTGGAGGCGGAGCGGCTCTTGGCTTTCAGTAACAACTCCGGGCCGGCGTTTATTTTGGGCGTGGTGGGCGTTGGGATTTTTGCGTCCAGTCGGGTGGGGCTGATGCTGTATGCGGCGCACGCTTTGGCATCGGTGTTGGTGGGGGTGTTGTTTCGGCGATGGGGCTTGCGGGGCAATGCAGAACGCAGAATTAAGAATGCAGAATTGAAGGGCGGGGGGCAGATTCGGGCGGTGCGGTTTGGACAGGTTTTTGTGGAGAGTGTGACGAAGTCATTTCAGGCTACGTTGAACATTTGCGGGTTTGTGATTTTTTTTACGGTTTTTATTCGGCTTTTATTTTTGGCGGGTGTAATTCCTGCCGTGGCGGGGCTTTTGGGCGGGGTATTTGCCGAACTGGGATTTGATGCGGAATGGGCGTCGATGCTGCTCATCGGGCTGATCGAACTCTCCTCCGGGGTGTGGGGGCTGCGGGATGTGGCGGGACAGATGTCTTCGGCGATTGCCATGGCCGCGTTTATGCTAGGTTGGGCGGGGCTTTCGGTGCATTGTCAGGTGCTGAGTTTCATCGGCGGAAGCGGGCTTTCTGTGCGAAGTTATATTTTGGGCAAGTTTTTACACGGCGGCATCTCGGCGGGGCTGATTTTTCTGCTCACACGGCTCGTCCCGACAGGCACCACCGTTGCGGCGACCTTGGCCGAGGGCGTGTACGGGATTGCGGGGACGGATTTCTCTACGAGCATTCGCATTTCCTCCCTCTCGGCCCTCGGACTTTGGCTGGGCGTGATGGCGGTTTGCATGGTATCGACAAAAAGGGCTAGGCAAAAGAGGATAAATAGTGTATAGTGAATGGTGAAGAGTATAAAAGGTGGTGACGCCGATGTTATTTCGGAAGAATATGGAGCCTTGTTGCGCCTATTGTAAATATGGGAGTGCAATTAACTGGGACAAGGCGGCCTGCTTGAAGCGGGGCGTGGTACCTTTGTACGGGGCTTGCCGCAGGTTTACCTATGACCCGCTGAAGCGTGCGCCGGAACGGCCGAGGAAATTTCGGATTGCGGAGGATGGCGGCGCGGATACGTTTGAGTTGTGATAATCCGGCGAACAACTAATCTATTGAATCGTTAATAACTTTTACGGGCAAGAGGGTCGGCGCAATTTATACTGCGCCGACCCTTCGTTTTCCCTTGGTCATTCACTATCTCCGCCCCTCTATCTCCTCATGCAAATACGCCAGCGCGTCCGATAAGCCGCCGAGCCGGTCAATCAGACCGAGGGCGACCGCCTCTTCCCCGTCGATTACGCTGCCCACGTCGGCGGCGAGTTCGCCTGTATTGAGCATCAAGTCCAGGAACTTCTGTTCTTGGATGCGGGAGTTGCGGGTCACGAAGCGCACAATGCGGTCTTGGATGCGGCCGAAATAATTGTAGGTCTGCGGCGCGCCGATGACCACGCCCGTGAGCCGCACGGGGTGAATGGTCATGGTGGCGGACGGCGCGATGATACTCCGTTTTGCCGCCACGGCGAGCGGCACACCGATGGAGTGGCCGCCGCCGAGGACGAGAGAGACGGTCGGCTTCCGCATACTGGCGATGAGCTCTGCGATGCCCAGCCCCGCCTCGATGTCGCCGCCTACGGTGTTGAGCAGGATGAGCAGACCTTCAATCTCCGGGCTTTCTTCGATGGCAGCCAGCTGGGGCATAACGTGTTCGTATTTGGTGGTTTTGAGATTTTCGGCGAGGACTTGGTGACCTTCGATTTGGCCGACTATTGTAATACAATGAATTTGTCCGCCGGGGCCGTCTGTGGTGACGGATGCCATGTCTTCGATCTGGTCTTTTTGGTAGGGGTTGGATTGTTCTTCTGTCATTGGGGTCTCCTTTTTGGGGGTGGGTAGGCGGCAGGATACAAAAAAGCCCTTCGTCTTGTCCTTAGTTTGGACAGGCGAAGGGCATTTATTCTATTTTCTCTTACGCCATCCCCCGAAACACCGCCAGCGCGGCCTTATACGCCATATAACAATCCGCCTTTGCCGCCACCTCGAAGGGGGCGTGGAGACTTTGAACGGGGACACCGGCGTCAATCGTATCGATGTTGCGGCGGCTCATGAAAGCGGCTACGGTTCCGCCGCCGCCTTGGTCTACTTTGCCGAGCTCGCCCATCTGCCAAACGACATCGGCCTTGCCGAACACCTGACGCAAACGCCCTACGACCTCGGCGGAGGCGTCGCTGGTACCGCTTTTGCCTCGGCTGCCTGTGTATTTCATCACAGCCACACCGTAGTTCATGCGGGCGGCGTTGCGCTTTTCGGAGACTTCAGGATAGTTGGGGTCAAAGGCGTTGCAGACGTCCATAGAGAGGCAGAACGCGTTTGCGAAGCAATGATTCAGCTTCACGCCCTGCGCATCGCAGAGGTCGCCGATGAAATGCTCGAACGCCCCGCTCTGCATCCCGGAAACGCCCTCGGAGCCGATTTCTTCCTTGTCTGCGAGGATGACGACTGCAGTACGTTTGGGTGCACCGTCCAAGTCCAAAAGTGCCTTGAGTGCCGCCCAAGCGCAAACTCTGTCGTCTTGGCCGTAGCCGCCGATGAAATTGCGGTCTAACCCTACGTCTCTGGCCGGGAATGCGGGGGTGAGCATAAGCTCTGCGGAGAGAAAATCGGTCTCGGTGATGTTGTAGCGGTCTTTGAGCAGGGTGAGGACACCCAGTTTGATGCGTTCTTTGGTGTTCTCTTCGTCACTCGCCAAGGGTTTACCGCCCACGAGGGCGTTCAGTCCCTCGCCTGTGAAGCCCTCGGCCAGTGTTTTCTTGTTTTGGTCTTTGCTGAGATGCGGCGGGAGGTCGCTGATGGTAAGACAGGGGTCTGCCGGATTGTCGCCGATGCTGATTTCCACCACTTCCCCGCTCTCGGTCACAACCACACCGTGGAGGGCGAGCGGGACGGCGACCCATTGGTACTTGCGGACACCGCCATAGTAATGGGTTTTCAAATAGGCCAGTTCGCTGTCCTCAAAGAGCGGCAGAGGCTTGAGGTCGAGCCGCGGGCTGTCGATGTGAGCGGCAGCGATGTTGATGCCCGCCGACAGCGGCTCTTCCCCAATGACGGCGAGGGTCAACGCGCGGCCCCTATTGTCTGCGTAGATTTTATCGCCGGGTTTGAGAGGCGCGTTGGGATCGTAGGGGCGGAAACCCTCGGCTTCGGCGCACTCTATCGCATAGCGGACACAAAGGCGTTCGGTTTTACCTCGGTCGAGGAATGTTTTATAGCCCTCACAATAGGGGTCTATGGCAGCGCGGTCTAAGTCTGAGAGGGTGTCTTGGAGGTTGGTTTGCTTGTAGAGTAAATCCATGTTGTTCTCCTTGTCCTTTGTAGGGGGCGGCGTCCTCGACGCCCCACAGTATTGCCTATATGTGACACGGGGCGTCGAGGACGCCGCCCCCTACAAGATACGTTCAAATAATGTCCGACACGCTTCGGCAAATGCCGTTTGGGTGGCATAGGTGTTCTCCAAAATATAATCGCAATTCTCCCAGAAAAACGCATCGTTTTTTTGGCTTTTGATTTTGGCCTTGGCATACGCCGGAGCTACGCCCTTGGCGATGATACGTTGGATTCTGGTTTCCATTGGGGCCAGGATGCCTACTGTGACGGTGCATCTCTCGGCGAGACCGCTTTCGAATAGAGCTATGGCTTCGATGGCGGCGAGGATGGGAGGATACGGGGCGTCGGAGACGCCGCCCCCTACGAGGGCGGCCAAGCGTTTGTCTACCTCTTGGCAGACGTACCCGTGGGTGATGGTGTTGAGGTCGGTCAGGGCTTTCGGGTCGTGGAAAACGATTTGGCCGAGGGCTTTGCGGTTGAGGTTGTCATCCTCTACTACGCCGGAGAAGCGGGCGGCGAGTTCGTCCAACATGGGGCCGCCGACTTCGACCAGCTCGTGGTAGACGGCATCGCAGTCGATGACGGTTGCGCCCATATCGGCTAAAACGCCGAGGGCTGTACTCTTCCCCGCTCCGCCGCCGCCGGTGATACCTACGATGGTGAGCGGCGGACGGCTAAGTGCCGCCCCTGCGACCGTGGTCATGCTTCTTCCTCGCTGGCCCGCATTTTTTCGGCTTGGTCGGCGGTGATAAGGGCGTCCAGCACTTCGTCCATGTCGCCGTTTAGGATTTGCTCGATTTTGTACAGGGTGAGGCCGATGCGGTGGTCTGTCACGCGGCCTTGCGGGTAATTATACGTGCGGATGCGTTCACTTCTGTCTCCTGTGCCGACTTGGCTCTTGCGCTCGGCGGCGAGGGTGGCCTGCTGCTTGGCCTGCTCGGCTTCGTAGAGACGGGATACGAGGATTTTCATGGCCTTGGCCTTGTTTTTGTGCTGGCTGCGCTCGTCTTGGCACTCGACGACTACGCCTGTGGGGACGTGCGTAATGCGAATCGCGCTGTCCGTCGTGTTGACGTGCTGGCCGCCTGCACCTGATGAGCGGAACGTGTCAATTTGCAAATCCGCAGAGTTAATCTCGAAGTCCACTTCTTCCATCTCCGGCAGGACGGCCACGGTGACGGTGGAGGTGTGGATGCGACCGGATGCCTCCGTATCCGGTACACGCTGGACACGGTGGACACCGCTCTCGTACTTGAGACGGGAATATGCGCCGTCACCCGCAATCAGGAAACTGACCTCTTTGATGCCGCCGAGCTCCGTTTCGTGGATGCTCAAAATCTCCGTTTTCCAACGCCGCCGCTCGGCGTACATGCAGTACATGCGGTAGAGGCTCTGGGCGAAGAGGGCCGCCTCTTCCCCGCCCGCGCCGCCTCGGATTTCGACGATAACGTTGCGGGAATCATTGGGGTCGCGGGGCAGGAGCAGAACTTTGAGCTCCTCCTCCAAACGAATCATCTCGGCCTTGGCCTCGTCTAACTCCTGTTGGGCGAGTTCTCGGAATTCAGGGTCGTCTATTTTCCCCTCCAACAAGGACAGGGCCTCGGCCGCGCTGTCCTCGGCTTTGCGGTAGGTGCGGTAGACTTCTACTACGGGGGCGAGTTCCTTTTGCTCCCGTGCGATTTTGGCAACGGCTTGGGGGTCGTTGTAGACCTCGGGGCTTGCCATTTTGGCATCCAGTTCGGTGTATTTTTCCTCGACCAGCTTTAATTTATCAAACATAGTGGGTTTCCTTTCACGGGGCCACGGCGGGACGCAATTGCAGGGGCGGCCAATGGCCGTCCGCCTTTCCTGCGTTTCTCCGTATTCGTACGTGCGGACGGCCAATGGCCGCCCCTACACGGGCTGCATACATATACGAGGATGCGGTGTGATGTGGGCATCGCACCCTACAATTTTTACATAGCCAGATTTTACCACAAATTCCGGGCAAAGTAAACGGGCGGGTTTGAGCCCCGCCCGTGGTGATGTGATAGATGACTACAATACGTACATAATCGCCTCGATGAACGCTTCTCTGTCGTTTTCGATTTCAAAATACGAACCGCGTCCAAGTGCATTTCTGAAACAGAACATGTGAAACCCATAGCTCTGCTCCAGAGTGTAAAACCGAAAGCCCGCCGTTTCGCTGTATAGGATTCCTATGTATGTACTGGTCCGCACCTGCTCGATATCATACATTTTTATGATAAATGCGAGCCAGTCCTCGTCCAAGGTCTCTACCGTTACCGCGACGATATGTTCGGCTCCCAAGCCCAGTTCATTCGGCGAAAATACGTCTCCCAATTCAAGCGTAATCATAGTCTCCGCCGTATATTCCCAAAAGAATACCAAAAGTTCTTTCATGCTGTCCGTATCCGATTGTTCCATGAACGCAGCAATCATATCGCGGCCTTCATGACCTTGGAATATCACGCTCGGCAGCACCTGCTGCTCAAACATCCATCTGGTGATACGCTGAAGTTCCGCCAGTTCTTCCGCGCCCATGTCATCCGGGGATGCAGGTTGCGGCGTTTCTTCTGCCGGCGTCGGCGTTTCCGGCGGGGTTGGGTCGGGGTCACTATCGGTCGGAACGCAGGCGGCGGTGAACAGGAGACTTAGGATTAGTATGAGGGCTAGGATTCTTTTCATGGCAGAGTTCCCTTTCTTGGCTGATGATATCTTACCGAGGCAAATCTTCATAGATCAAAAGGTTGGTAAATATCCCGAACACACCTCTGTCTAATACCGCACGGGCATACTCCAAATCATTTGTGGTGTGGGCAAACACGATTGCGCCGACTTCTCTGAGGGCTTCTACGAACTCCGCCTCTGCTCTGTGCGTCCACATGACGACGACTTCAATGCCGTGCGCTTCTGCGAAGGCGATGACCTCCTCATTTGTGTCGCCCGAGAGATAGAGCGTGTATACGTAATTGGGAAAATCATAGTACGTCTTCATGAAATGGTACATGGCCTGATTGTAAAATTGAATGATGATACGGTCTGCCAACGCGGGGTCTACTTCTTGTATGGCATCCCGCATCAGGTCAAATGTTTCTCTGATCAAATCGAAATCATAGAAATATTTTGTGTCTGTTATGATGAATGCGTCTTCGTGTTCCTGCAACAGAGCCAAAACTTCACGGAAGGTCAGGATGGTGTAATGGACATCGGCGTTTAGCTCGTCCAAGGTGCGCGGGACGGGCATACGGGACTCGTGTATCGTGACCAATTCTCCATCTGCTGAAATTTGAAAGTCCACCTCGAAGATTCTGTGCCCGAGTGCGTAGTTTTGCAAAAAGGCCTCTAAGCTGTTCGAGCCGAGATAACCGTCTAAGGCACCCATGGAGTGGGCGACCAAGTGGTGGCCGTGATCGAACCAGCGGGGCGCGGGTTCCTCTTCGGCCGCGGCGGGTGCGCAGGCGGCGAGCAGCAGGATGATTAAAAGGCAGCCAAACAGTTTGAAACAAGTTTTTGTTTTCATGGGTTATCCCTCTCCCCTGTTATATCTATGGGCTGATTTTACCACAGTCGGGGGAGAAAGTAAACGCCTTACAGCCCCAATCTCGCCCTGACTTCTGCGTTGATACGCTCTTGCAGGTCGGTCAGGGGCACAATGGGCGTGATGGTTTCGTTCGGCATACCGAAGATGGTGCGAGGCGGCCCGTCGGCGTGGTGAGATTCCCATGCTTCGCAGGGTACCAACCAGTCATCGCCGCCTACAAAGGGGCTTTGTTCGCCTGTGGTGTAGTTGTGGAAGTGGCCTTGCCAGTTCCAGTTCTCGTCGAGCGGTGCGTCGATAATCGGGGCTACCGTCATCCCCGTGTCGTTGAACGTGATATAATCATAGTTCATGACCATAAAATAGGATGGTTCGTCATTCAGCACAACAATCCGTCCGGCATCATCTCGGAAGAACTGCGCCACCAACCATAGTCTGCCGACTTCCTGATATACCCTGTCTGTGGAGCGATATACGATATATACGGCTTCACTAGTCTGCGGAATACCCCATAAAATCAAAATAATCGGCATCTCATCGTCGGTCAAGTCATACAAGTGGTACCGCAACGGCACGAAGCTGTCACCCCACTCACTAACCCACAAAAAATCCGGCGGGTCGATTCGGTTTTCTTGACTGTCAAACCACGGAGAGCCGATACCGTCCCAAGCTGTATCGAAATTATACAACTCCCCGCCGTCTCGTTCCCAGCTGAAGCTGAAGAGCGTCGGGAATTGGATTAGGAACTCTTCCGGGCTTTGGGGCGGCTCAGGTTCGGGCGTCGGAGCCGGAGACTCCGGCGGCGCGTCGGGGGTTTCTGTTGCCATGTCCGGGGTGTCCGGGTAGTCCTCTGCGGATGTGCAGGCCGCCATAAATGCGCATAAGACCAGGAGCAGGATGGTGATTCGGATGCGTTTTCTCTTTTTCATTGCACTTTCCTCTTTTGTTTATAAATTTCCCCTACACGCCCAGCCTCGCTCTGACCTCTGCGTTAATGCTGTTTTGCAGGTCGGTCATGGGCTGAATTGGGGTTAGGGTTTCGTTTGTGCCGAAAATAGTGCCGGGGGTGCCGCCGGCGTGGTGGGCTGCCCATGCTTCGCAGTACCAGCCGTCACCTATGAATGGAATGCGCTCGCCTGTGATGTGGTTGTAGAAGTGGCCTTGCCGGTTGCCATACTCGTCATAATCGCCGCTCTCTGTAAGTATTGGCGTGCGGGTCATACTGCTGCCGCTGAATGTGATGTGGTAATAGCCGATAATGCCGTCCCTGCGATTATCATAAAATCGCACAATGCGCCCGGCACTATCCCGAAACCAGCCACTCCCCCACTCAAGCAAGGCGACTTCCCGGTAGGCTCCGTCTATGAATCGAAACAGCGGCATTGCAAAATCGCAAGTAGGCCCACCAAAACGAAGTATGATTGTCGGTCTGCCGCTGTTGTCGAAATCATACGCACTATAGTTCACGGGAACGAGGTCTCTTCGCAAAAACGTCGGTGCTTCTACCGAGTTTCCATGTCGGTCAAACCACCCCGTTCCGGTTCCATCCATGTCAAAATTCAAAAACGCCCCGCCATCTCTCTCCCAACTGAAGCTAAATAGCGTCGGAAAGCGGCTCAAAAACTCCGCTTCCACCGATAGAGGTGTCTGTGCCGCTTGGTTGCCGCCGGTTGCGGGTACGTCGGAGGTTTGATTGCCGCCCGGCATCTGCATGTCGGGGGCTTCGGTTTGTATGTCTCGGGTTTCGGGTACGGTGTCCGGGTAGTCCTCCGTAGACGAGCAGGCGGTTATGAATACGCATAGAGTCAGGAACAGGATGGTGATTGGGATATATCTTTTCTTTTTCATTACACGTTCTCCCTTTGATTGACAAAATACGAGCCTCTTGTCCATAAGACGACAGAGAGGATGTGTTTGTTCCATCGGACGGTCGAATTTTATCATAATTTGCGAGAAAAAGAAACAGGCGGGCTACAAGCCCGCCTGTCTGCATGTTTCAGGGTCTCCCCTATTTCACCATCCCCGCAACCTCGGCTGCGAAGTCGGTCTCTTCCTTTTCGATGCCCTCACCACGCTCGAAGCGGGTAAACGCCTTGATGGCAATCGTGCCGCCCAGCTCTTTGGCGAGGTTCGCCACGTGCTTCTCGACCGTGACCTTACTCTCCTTGACAAAGGGCTGATTAACGAGGCAAACTTCCTCGAAGAACTTGTTCATACGGCCTTTGACCATGTTCTCGGCGATAGCCTCAGCCTTATCATCCGGGAGGTCTTTGGCTTTGTTTTCCTCGACCGCCTTGGCGAGTTGGATTTGACGCTCCGCTTCCACCACGGTGGGGTCTACGGAGGTGCTGTCGAGATACATCGGACGCATGGCGGCGATTTGCATGGCGAGGTCTTTGCCCAGCTCGATGACTTTTTCGTTCGTCTCCAGCCCTGCGGAGACTTCCATGTTTACCAGCACACCAATCCGGCCGCCCATGTGGACATAGGGGACGGTGACACCCGTCTCGTACCGCTCAAAGCGGCGAATTTGGATATTCTCGCCGATGACCATGATTTTCTCCTGCTGCATTTGGAGCACCGTCATGTCACTGCCGGGATAGGGCAGACCCATGAGAGCGTCAAGGTCGGCGGGGTTTTTATCGGCGACAATCTTTGCCACGTCTGCGGCGAAGCTGACGAAGCTGTCGTTTTTCGCCACGAAATCGGTCTCGGCGTTGACTTCCACCACGGCAGAAGCGGCACCCTCTGTGACTGCGGCCACGATGCCTTCGGCGGCGATACGCCCTGCCTTCTTCTGTGCGGCGGCAAGACCTTTCTCGCGCAGGAACGCGACGGCCTTGTCCATGTCGCCGTCTGTCTCGGTGAGGGCTTTTTTGCAGTCCATCATGCCCACGCCGGTCATTTCACGTAATTTTTGTACGTCTTTTGCTGTAAATGCCATCTTATACTTCCTCCCTGATTACGCTGCGGGATTTTGTTTCCACGGGCACTTCTACCACAGGTGCTTCCGCCGCCGCTACGAGCGGGTTCTCCGGCGTTGCCGGTGCCTCTGTCGGTTGGTCATCGCCTTGACGGCCTTCGAGTACAGCGTTGGCCATCGTCTGGCTGATGAGCTTAATCGCACGGATGGCGTCATCGTTGCCGGGGATGACGTAGTCAATCTCGTCGGGGTCGCAGTTGGTGTCTACAATGGCGACCACGGGAATTTTCAGCTTGCGCGCCTCTGCGATGGCGTTATGCTCTTTGCGGGGGTCTACAATGAAGATTGCCCCGGGGAGCTTCTTCATATTCTCCACGCCGCCGAGGAATTTCTCCAGCTTGTTAATCTCGTTGGTGAGTTTTATAACTTCTTTCTTGGGCAGCATGTCGAAAGTGCCGTCCTCTTGCATCTTGCGGAGTTGGACGAGGCGGTCCACGCGGGTGCGCATGGTTTTGAAGTTGGTGAGCATTCCGCCTAACCAGCGGGCGTTGACGTAGTACATGCCGACACGCTCTGCCTCTTCCTTGATTGCGTCCTGCGCCTGCTTCTTCGTGCCGACGAAGAGCACATTTTGCCCGTTTTCCGAAATTTCACGGATAAATGAGTAGGCCGTTTCCAGTTTCTTTACGGTCTTTTGCAGGTCGATGATATAAATCCCGTTGCGCTCCATGTAGATATAGGGGGCCATTTTCGGGTTCCACCGACGGGTTTGGTGACCGAAGTGTACCCCGGCCTCCAAGAGTTGTTTCATTGATACGACTGCCATTCTTGTTGATTCCTCCTACTGTTTTTTGTTGTTTACCTCCACCGTCATCCTCCAAGTTGCCTACGTTGGGCGTTCCAACGCACAAGGCAGCCTGTCCGACGGTGTGTGTAATGACCGTAGTATTATAGCAGATGTTGGGTGGGATGGCAAGGGGTTTTTTGCGGGGTAGCGTGGTTTGTAGGGGCGACCCTGTGTGGTCGCCCACCCTTTGCTCTTCGTAGGGTGTGATTTTTTCACCACGCCGTGCGGGGGTGGTCGGTGTAGGGGCGGGGTTCCATCCCTGCCCGTGCGGTATATCTTGATTGTTCCGTTGCTTTCGCCTCGCCGGCGGGGCCTTCCTTTTTACTCGTGCAAAAAGGAAGCAAAAACACGCTCAGGGGCTGCGCCCCTAAGAACCCGCCGCGGGTATCTACGTCGGATAAAACGGCGTACTCGTGCGGTATAGGTATTACACGCCATGCGCGCCTTATTGTTACGTCTGTGACCCGCGATGACAGGCGTCTGCGGGCAGACTGCCCGGACGTTCTCCCCCGCGCGCGGATGGTGGTGGGGGTGATGTAGGGACGACCGTCCTCGGTCGTCTGTGTGTCGGTGAGAGAGGAAACGTGCGGACGCGCAATGCGCGCCCCTACGTTTGCGCTTTCTGTCATTCTGAGCGTAGCGAAAAATCTTACGCATCCGACATGAGATTCTTCGCTACGCTCAGAATGACAAATCATGCCCTTAAGCCGCAAAGGCTCCTTTTCCAAAGGAGCTGTCGGCGCAGCCGACTGAGGATTGCCCTTGGCCTTTGCCCCTACAAACCTAAAAAAACCGCCCCTTCTTCGCCTTTGCGTGCCGCCTTGGTTCGCCGTCTATTTCCACCAGAATAATATCCGCTCCGATTTTGCTAATCTTCTCCCATGGAATCACCATGTCCTCTCCCCTGCCGAAGAGGCCGAAGAAGCGGGCGGGGCCGGGGACGATTAGGGCGGTTACTTGGCCCTCGGGCATGGTGATTTCGGCGTCGTAGACGAAGCCGAGGCGGTTGCCGTTTTGGAGGTTGATGATTTCTTTGTAGCGCAGGTCGGTGATAGTTGTGTGTGTCATGCTTGGGTACCCCCTGTGGTATTAGGCTATGCTTGGGGGTGGGTGGGTTATGTGCGGGGCAAACAGACTCTAAGGTGCTGAATTTCCACTTAAAAGACTAATAGTATAATCTATGATTGTTCTCTTGGGGCCTGAGCATTGAGAACACTTTTATCTAGTGTGTTTATAATGCTCGTTGCAGCATAACTTATTTGATTTTTTGTATCAGGTTCTATGCTTAAATAATACATTTCTTTAATGTCAGCAGGAATATAATCATTCGATTTGTTTTCACGTAGCACAATAGGAATAATAGGTTTTTCCTTGTCCTTCATCAATTCATATTCAAACTTCACATACTTTGTGTTACTTGTTGGGGAGATAACAACAATACAAAAATCGCTGTCGTCAATTGTATGAGATAATTTTTCTTTTATATTATCTCCTAACAACAACGCATCCTTTCCAGTATAGAAAACATACCTCGGTGTTTTTGCGTTCAATTCGCTATTAAGCTGTGTAACAAAATTTGAATCGTGCTGTGAGTATGAAATAAATATTTTGTATTTATCTTTAAGCATCTTAGAATACAAGTCAAGATCTTTTGCACTAAATTTAATATTTTGAATTTGTTTTCTTGTGTTTCTAATAAAAATGCCTATGGTAGATAGCGCAACCATACTACTTAGCCCTATTGCAAATGACCTAAAAATATCATTTTCTAAATATCCACTTCTTCCGAATATGACGAAGACAATAGAGAGCAAAGAAACAAGTATAGCTATGAGGCTAGTGGATTCACTAAGGTGCATCAAAAATTTTTTCCAAGAATTTTTTTTCATGTGATTCCACCTCCCACATAAATTATAGCTACGACAAGTAAAATTACACCCAATATATCCGGAACAATAACGCCTATCAGTTTTAGGCTTTGTTTGTCTTTGTTCCAATAACGTCTGTGTACAATATTCGCTGTAGCAAATATCCCCATGAAATAAAAAACTAAAAGCCAAATGCCAGCGTCGTTATGTAAGTTTGTAAGTATTATTGTTATTGATGTAATTGCTAATCCAAATCCGAAATCTAAAAAATCTATTATGGTTAAAGGTATCAAAGAATTTTTTGCAGTAGTTTTAATGAGGATTGATAAAAATATACTCAGGACAGGAACAACCCAAATTAAGTTTTCTATAATAAATTGACCCAAGTTTAATCCCCCTCTCCATTCTACAATTGTTTAATTTGTAAACACAAAAACAGAAGAGTTATGCCACATGTTCATTATAATACAAGTTTTTCATAAATCAAGTCAGAAATAAAAACACACTCCCCCGTCGAACACTCCCCCGTATCAAAGCATCCCCCCTCGGAGATACTACATCTACCAAGGGGGGATTCGGCTATGCAGGGAAAGGTTGAAATCTGCGGGGTCAACACGGCGAAGCTCAAGGTGCTCACCGGGGACGAAATCGCCGCGCTACTCCGCCGTACGAAAGAGGGGGACTTAGACGCACGGCAGGAGCTGATTTCCGGCAATCTGCGACTTGTCCTCTCCGTGATTCAGAAGTTTCTAAGCCGCGGCGAGAATGTGGATGATTTATTCCAAGTAGGTTGCATCGGGCTGATTAAGGCGATTGATAATTTTGATATCAGTCAGAACGTGCGTTTCAGCACGTACGGGGTGCCGATGATTATCGGCGAAATACGCCGCTACCTGCGCGACAACAGCCCCATCCGTGTCTCGCGGAGTATGCGCGACCTCGCCTATAAAGTCTTGCAAGTCAAAGAGCGGCTCATGGGCGAGACGCAAAAAGAGCCGACGGTGGAGGAAATCGCCAAGGCACTCGACATCCGCCGTGAAGACGTGGTGTTTGCGCTCGATGCCATCATGGACCCAGTAAGCCTCCACGAGCCGGTCTACACCGATGGCGGGGACGCGATTTGCGTCATGGATCAGGTCGGCGACACCAAGAACACGGACGAGAGTTGGCTGGAGCAGATTGCACTCAGCGAGGCCATCGCCCGCCTCAGCGCGCGAGAACGGCATATTCTGGCTCTGCGGTTTTATGACGGCAAGACACAGATGGAGGTCGCAGGCGAAGTCGGCATCAGTCAAGCGCAGGTGTCGAGGTTAGAGAAGAATGCGATTGGACAGATTAAGAAGAACCTATAATATAAGTATATAGGCAGAATAAAACCCGGCCGCTCCGTACTCTCCCGTTTTTGGGGAGAATACGGAGCGACTTTTTTATAGTTAACCCATTTCGATGTGTCATTGCAAGGATTTTTTGCAACGCGCCTCGTTCTCCTCCTTGCTCAACACAAAAAATCCTCGCAATGACTACCTCACTTTTCAAATGGGTTAACTATATATCTTTAAATACCTTTCTATTTCAAGATGTTTTTACAAAAAATTAAAAAATTTTAAAATAAACTATTGACAAGTATTAGATAATTTTGTAGAATATGCAAAGTAGTTATGGAAACTAACCGCATCCTAAAACAGGGCTTATTTTGGAATGTATGTTTGTCGAAAAGCCTTATATAATAAACAAATCATGGCATAGCATGAAGACATAGAAAGGGCAGCAGTATGGAGAGAGCGCAACGACATATGAAAAATCAAAATCGAGACAGCAAGGCGGCCACTTTAAAAGTGACCCGCTTTGTGGCGTTTTTTGTCGCCTTGACTATGTTAATCGGCGTAAGTGCCTATATCTTTGATGCGGCAGCCGCTGCGGACGGCTACGGGCTTGCACAGTCCGAAACAGAGCAAACCGTATCAGCTCCACAGCCCGACAATACTGCTCCCCCGCCGATTGCCGAAGAGGCGGATGCCCCATCGGCTGAGAATGAAAATCCCGGCATCGCGGAGGATAGTGCGCAAGCCGAGGAGCCCGGTTACACGGAGGACAACACCGACAGCGGCAACCTCCCTCCCCCGCCTCCTGCACAAAATATTGACATCCGCTTTGCGGAAGACGGCTCGGATTTTGACGCTCTGTTTATCACAAGAAATGAAAACTACAACCTCCTCGAAGGCGCAAGTGCGGCAGACGAGGGGGAAATTTCTATATCTATATTTATAGTAGACGACGGCGGCTTCGATATCGAGGCCGAATTTCCATATAACGAGTTTACTGTCACCTACGGCGCACGGCATCCCGTTTCCGATGAATTGTTCACGCGGGAACGAACTGTATTCGTGGTCGAGGGCATTGAGGCCTTGTTTACTGACTACGTCAATACTTGGGAAGGCTTGCGGACTGCCGTCAATAACGGCGCAACGGAAATTGTCCTTACCCAAAGCATTCTGACCGGCGGGCCTGTGATTAACATCCCGGCCACAGCTGATATCACGTTGACCAGCGAGACCGGCGAGCTGTTTACGCTATGGCAGACCGCCAGCGCACGGCATTTTGCGGTAAACGGCACTTTGCGCTTGGAAAATATCACTCTGAGCGGGCACTACCCATCGAATACTGCCAACCATGGCGGGATTCTGGTAAACGCCGGCGGAAGCTTGTACATGGAAGAGGACAGCGCGATTCGGAATAATCGTAATTCCGGCGGCAGCCAAGGCGGCGGTGTAACTGTGTCAGGCGCAAATGCTACACTTACCATGACCGACGGGGAGATTAGCGACAACAGCGGCGGCACAGGTGCCGGCGGGGTGTTCGTCGGCAATGGTGCTTTATTCACCATGGACGGCGGAGAACTCAGCGGTAACAGCATAACCGGCAACACCGGCGGCGGGATATATGTCGCAAATCCCGGGTCGAGATTTGTCATGAACGACGGGGTACTCCGTAACAATGCAGGCCGCTTCGGCGGCGGGGTGCGTGTAGGTGCGTCGGGTTCAGGTACACCTACATTAACCACCGCTCCCAGTATGCGCATGGAGGGCGGCGAAATATACGATAACACAGCTCTCTTTGGCGGCGGGGTGAATGTTGAGTGGGGCATATTCACCATGATTGACGGTACCATTCGTAACAACACAGTAACAGCCTTTGGGAACCCACCCTCATCCGCTATACAAGCCAACCGCGGAGGCGGCGGTGTGTTTGTACAGAATTCCGGCAGATTTTATATGCAGAACGGTACCATTCGCAACAATGACTCCGGCAATCACGGCGGCGGGGTGATGCTGTTACCCGACACCACATTCACTATGACAGGCGGCAGGATCAGCAGGAATACAACCGTCAATAACGGCGGCGGCGTAATTACGACGGGTGCAAACACCACCTTCACCATGAGCGGCGGCACGATTGGCGGTCTTATCAATAACGAACCCGCCGGTAACACAGCAACTCTGGCGGGCGGCGGCGTGGCAATTACAACGGGCGGTACCTTTACCATGTCCGGCGCAACAACGATTTCCGAGAACCGCGCTAACGGCACAGGCACATCCGCGACTGCAGCTGTTGGCGGCGGCGGTGTGTTTGTGACAGGGAATAACTCTGTCTTTAACATGAGCAGCGGTGAACTCGTCCGCAATACAGCCGACCGGGGCGGCGGCGTAAGCATCCTGAGCGGCGGCCGATTCAATTTGTCCGGTACCGGATTGATTTCGAACAACCTCGCCGACGGTAACATTCCTGACGGTACCAGTACTGCCACGGGCGGCGGCGGCGGCGTATTCGCAGCGGGCAATGCTGCTCTTCTCTACATGACCGGCGGCAGAATCTCCGCCAACAGAAGCAGCCCCTCACCCGGTATCGGCGGCGGTGCAGGTGTACACGTGACAACCGGAGCCGCAGTCGACATGAGCGGCGGCATCATCGGCGGTGACAGCTTGAGTGATGCAAACAGCTTTGTTATCGGAAACGGCATCGGTGCAGGTGTGATGGTGAATAGTGCTGCATTTTTGATGCGCGGCGATGCCCGCATTGCGTTCAACAGCGTACCCGCTCCTTTCCCTCCGGCCAATAATAATACCTCTAACGGCGGCGGCGTTACGATGCACGGAACCACTTCCGGCGCAAATATCGCTACTTTTACAATGCGCGAGAACGCTATCATTGAATACAACGACGCCGGCACAGGCGCGGGCGGTGTAAATGCAGCAGGCGGTATCCTCAATCTGGAAGACGGCACCATCGCACGCAACAGAATCAATCCCGCCGGCACGGGCGGCAGCGGCATTGTGGTATCCGGCACCGCCATTGTCAACATGTCAGGTGGGGCCATTGAGTGGCATACCGCAAACCGTACTAGTGCCACACGGACAACCACCGGCGGCGGCGTGCGCATGAATGGCGGCACGTTCAATATGACCGGTGGCTATATTCGGGATAACTTCGTTCGCACTAACGGCGGCGGCGTATTCGTGGCGGGCGGTACCTTTAACTTTGACGACGGCACAATCGAACGCAACACAGCCCGCACCGATGCCGCAAGCCTCGGCGGCGGCGGTGTGTTTGTGCAAAGCGGCAACTTTACCATGGGACGTAACAACACGCCCGGCGGAACCATGCAGTATAACGATGCCCTCCGCGGCGGCGGTATTTACATGTCCGGCGGCACGGTTCGCATGTATGACGGTCTCATCACAAGCAACATCGTCAGCACGGATGCAGGTCACGGCGGCGGCGGTGTGCGAATGAGCGGCGGCAACTTCCACATGGATGGCGGCACAATTACGAATCACGGCAACGATACCCCGGTACTTGACGGCGGCGGCGTGCTCATGGGCGGCGGTACCTTCCACATGAGCGGCGGCACCATCAACGACAACGAGGCCGAGAACACAGGCGGCGGCGTGCGGATGACAAGCGGCACTTTTAACATGACAGGCGGCGTCATCAGCGGCAATGCGGCCGCAAACGGCGGCGGGATGTATTTGGAAGCCGCCGCAAGCTTAAACGCCTCCGGCTCTTCTTTCAGTAATAACACAGCCGATTCCATGGGCGGTGCAATTTTTACCGAAACCTACTCCTACCGCAACCCGCTCCCTGCGGGGGCATACGGGAATCTGAGTATCACAGATGTGAGCTTCAGCGGCAACTCCGCTTCCTTTGCGGCAGAACCGCCCGTGAACGCAAATATCACAGGGTTCAGCTTCGATTCCGTGAGTGCGTATGATCATCCTCTCAATAACTACGATATCAACTATGATGTCGTCATTCCGTTCGTGTTTTACAAAGTCGATGATATATTCGACTACTTGGAAGATGCAGTATTTCATCTGTATCGTTGGGATGACGAAGAGGACGCTTGGGAGCGAGTCGATACTGCGACCAGTCCGCAAAGCGGGCGTGTAGAGTTCCTGCTCACGCCCGACGGGACGTATCGTTTGGTGGAGTATCAAGCTCCCGACGGTTTCCTGACCCCGGAAGACCATTGGGACCTCTTGATTGATGCGGCCACAGCCACGGTAACACCCGTGCCGTACGGCAATAACCCTTGGTTCCTTAATAGTTTGACGAGTGACTATCTGTATCTGATGAACATGCCGGCCATCTCTTTCGGGTTCATTAAAACGGACGAAGAGCTATATGATACCCCGCATGTCATCAATCCGCTGGCGGGTGCGACCTTCCGACTGTATCGGATGGATTGGAATACTACTGAATGGATTTACCTTGACACAGCCGTCAGCGCAGGGCCGGGCGGTGAGAACCCGGTCGGTTGGGTGGAATTTCAGCTTGCGACAGGGAATGTCTATCGGCTGGTAGAGACAGAAGCCCCGGACGGATTTGAAACTCCTACGGGTTATTGGACGCTTCATTTTATCCAAATAATGCAGGGAGTGGAAGCCCACGGAGCTCCTATTACCATAGTAGCCCATGGCGGCAATCCCCCGTTTATGTTCCTTGACAACCAATGGCATGTTGGCAACTTCCCGGAAGCAGACACCGTCCCCTTCACGTTCCACAAGACAGACGAGCGGGTATACAACTATCAAAACTGGGACGCCATCGACACGTTCCTGTTATCGGGCGCAACGTTTGTGCTGTACCGTTGGGACGGCGACGGCCCGGCACCCGAGATGGTGTTACAGAACGCCATCGGCCCCGGCGGGTGGGTACTCGCCGGTACCGCGACAAGTACGAATGACCCGACACAGCCCATGGAATTTGAGATGATGCCGGGCGAGACCTACCATCTGGTTGAGACCGTGGCTCCTCCCGGCTTTGAACTGCCGATGGGTCAATGGCGTATCATAGCGGACGAGGACGGCGAGACCTTCAGCATCACGGCGATGGGCGACACGACGACCCCCGCGTTCGTCTTCATCCCGGAAAATGAAATGTTCTATGTCGGCAATCGGCCACGGCTCATTCTGCCGCTCTTGGGCGGGGTCAGCATAAATACCTTGCTCATGATTGGCGGTTTCCTCTTCCTCCTGTTGGCAATGGGCACGGCGGTATACCGTACAGCCAAGGGCAAGCAGACGATCTCGGATGACTGCAAGCGCAACTGCGCGAGCTGCAAACACGGTCTCCGAAAAGGTCAGCAAATTTCCTGCCGACACCACGGCACCGTCTCCCCTGAAGCGGTGTGCACGAAGTACGCCTACGCACCGCGCCGACTGGCACCAAAGAGACAACCGGACGGCGGACGAATATTAGAAGCATAAAAACTTGCTTTTTATATACAACTTAAACTTTAAAATCATTTAAATTAAAGGAGCAATCAAAATGAAAAGAGCGATTAAAAAAAGTCTATTGTTGGTCATGGCCGTTGTTATGGTTTTGGGCTTGGTCACCACAGGCGCGCTGGCTGCCCCCGACCTGACAGGGAGAGACCCGAATGCAGCCGTCTCCCTGACCATCCACTACAACATCATGCCTGACGGCACACCTATTGCGGGTACCCCGGTCGGCCCCCCTTCCCTTCCGAACCCCCAAGGTGCTCCCATTTCAAACGCATCATGGAGCATCCAGCGGATTTCCGTACCCGACGGTGCGAACTGGAACGGCGCAGCTAACACGGTTCAGGACAGCTGGCTCGTCGGTACGGTGTACACAGATGTTACAGATACAAACGGCCGCGTAACCTTTACTCCTGCGGTGCAGGGTGTCTATCTTGTAACAGGACCCGCTGACGCGACACCCCAGCGTTTCGTAGTGAGCCTGCCCATGCTCTTTGAGAACGAGTGGCTCTATGATGTACACGTCTTTGCAAAGCAAGTGACCAACCCTGTGTTTGACAAAGAGTTGCTTACTGTCACAAAGCAGACAGGCGCGAATGCCGCTGCCCTCGGCTATGCACTCGCTACTTGGGAATTTACACTTGACATCCGTGCTGGTCTTGAAATCCTCCCCGCAGTTCCCAACACCGACGGCGCGGTGTTTATCCGCGTAGTTGACGTACTGGACTCGAGACTCGTACTTGTACCGGGCACCGTAGTCGTTTCGTTTGACACAGACGGCACAGGCAACAACCAGACCACTCTGACACATGGTACAGACTGGGTACTCAACTCTACCGGCAACACACACACGATTGACATCCTCGGCCCCGGCCGAAATGCGATTGCCGCAAACGGACATGTCGGCGGCCGTATCCGTATTGAGCTTCAGACCAGCGTAATCGACTTGGAGCGGGACGAAGATGACCTCGGGCGCATCGCAAACACAGGTACGCTGCACTACGGCAGCAGAGACCCGTTTGGCCTGTTCGGCACACCCGAAACGCATCCGAGCTTCACGGTTTTTGCGTTGGAAGTGCTCAAGACCAGCAACAGCGGTGCCATCCTCCCCGGTGCTGTGTTCCGTCTGTACAGAGCCGCAGATGTAACAGGCGGCACCATTAACAGCGGTGCGATTCCGATTGCAATCATGAACTCGGACACTGACCAACATTGGTTCTACGGCCTCTTGTCCGGCGACTACTATCTCTATGAGGTCGAAGCACCGACCGGGTACAATCGGATTACAACGCCGATGCGGGTCACGGTCACCGCAGCTACGACAGACGCTGACTACATTCTCACCGTTACCGTAGTGAACAACCGCAACTTCGAGCTCCCCCTCACGGGTGGTGCCGGTACCCTGCTGTTCACAGCAATCGGCCTCGCTCTGATTGGCGGCTCCATCCTCTTCCTCTTGGTTCTGTTCAAGAAGAAAAAGAAAGAGGACAACGAAGCGGCCTAAGCCTTAAATAGCCACAAACGGGGCAGAGGAATCTACCTCTGCCCCGTTCGCACGAAATGACATTATAAAAAGGAGGCCGCAAGTGATGAAAAAAATACTGCCCATACTTCTTGTCATACTCATGATTCTCTTGGGTGTCGGCCTCTTGTTCTATCCCGACATCAGCACATGGTACAACTCCCGCGTCCACAGCGGCCTGATGCAGACCTTCGATGAAGAAGTGGCCGCTATGGACGATGAATACATCGCGGAACATTTTCGCCGCGCTGAGGCGTACAACGCCGCACTCAACGGCGGGTCGATTGAAGACCCTTTCGTCGTCGGTTCCGGGGCGGTATTGCCGCCTGCGCACTATTTGGAAACACTCAACGTAAACGGGATGATGGCGCAGATTGAAATCCCCATCATCGATGTCCACCTCCCCGTCTTCCACGGCACCGGTATGGCCGTTTTGGACAGAGGCGTGGGACATATTGAAGGCACCTCCTTCCCTATCGGCGGGCAGGGTACGCACGCCGTACTCACCGGCCACTCCGGCCTCACGCATCACAGAATGTTTACCGATTTGGAAGAAATCGTCATCGGCGACCTCTTTTTTATCACCGTGCTCGACCGTAAATTAGCATATGAAGTGGACCAGATTATCGTTGTCTTGCCACATGAAATAGAATCTCTGCGCATCGCCCAAGATGCGGATTATGTGACACTTATCACCTGCACGCCTTACGCCATCAATACGCACCGTCTGCTTATCCGCGGTGCAAGAATCCCCTATGAGCCGGGTATGATAGAGGAAATCGTTCCGGTGACGCGGGTGATTGACTGGCGGCTCGTGATTATCATCGTCATGGTTCTTATTTTCCTCTTTGTTTTCATCCTGTTCAAGCGGAGAGAGAAGAAAAAAGCGCGTGAACGGCGTGCGCAGAAAGAACAGAAAGAAAGGACGGGTGGTTAGATGCGGAAAGTATTGATTGTACTCGCCCTGCTCATCTTGCTCGCAGGAATCGGCGTGTTTGTTTACCCGCATGTACAGCAGTTTCTGTATACCCGACACGCACGGGCCGTCATCGCCGACTTTGAGGAACGGCTGGAGGGCTACCGTGCCGAAAGCGAGGACGGTACACTCCGTTGGCTGAATGACATGATGGCGGAATACAACGAGCACCTGTATAAAACCGGTCAAGCGGGACTGGTAGATGCGTTTTCACTCACGCAGGTGAGCTTCAGCCTCCAAGAATTCGGGTTTGAGGAAGATATGATTGGATATATCTATATCCCCCGCATGAATATCGAGCTGCCGATTTACTTGGGCGCAAGTGAGGAGAACATGTACCGCGGGGCGGCGCATTTGACGCAGACTTCCCTGCCCGTGGGCGGAGAGAACCACAATGCCGTTATCGCCGCGCATCGCGGGTTTCGGAATGCCGCTATGTTCCGTGACATTGAGCTGTTGGAGCTTGGGGACGATATTTTTATCACCAATTTCTATCAGACGCTACGGTACCAAGTGGTGGAGACACGGATTATTATTCCGACGCAGGTAAATACGGTGCTGATTCAAAGCGGGCGGGATTTGGTGACCTTGGTTACTTGTCATCCGTATCGGCATAATTTTCAGCGGTTTGTTGTTTTTGCGGAACGGGTGGAAGATTGAGATAGCGGAGTCGCTTGGGGATGAACCAAGCGGCTCCGTTTTTTTATTATTACGTTGGGCTTGCCCTGCGGGGCGGTCTTACTTTGACTTTTCGTTCGTGGTAGGTTTAAAAGAGAACGTCCCTCCTCTGTTATGCGTAAGAATTCAAACAGAGCAGTCAGATAATACCCCTTGCGGCTCAAACATAAATATGATATGCTACATATATTAATTTTAGCGTGGGAGGATATGTACGAAAATGAAAAAGAAACTATTTGCTCTGCTGCTCGTCTTTGTGATGATGGCAACGCTCTTCGCAGGTTGCGGAGACCTGTTCGGTGACCGGCGGCCGGCTGAGACACCGGATGCAGGAGATGTTACGCAAGCGGCGGGTGAGGCGAAACGCGGCAGTTGGGACGGTGATGTCTTCATCAGCGAATACCTCGGCCTGCAATTCACCCTGCCATCCGGTTGGGCTGCGGCATCGGACGAGGAAATGGCCGAAATCATGGGCATGGGTATAGATGTGATTGATGGTATGGATCTTTTCGGTTTGGATATGGATATTGGCGGCCTCATGGATGTCTTCGGTGTCATGAATGTTACCGATATGATGGCCTCCAGCCTGTTTACGGGTGCCAGCATTGATATCTCTTTCGAGCGGCTCATATTCCCGCATAACAGGATGTCGGAAGAAGAATACATAGAGTCGATGGCGGCGTCCATGGAGATGTTGGGCATGGATGACCTTAGCATGGAGATTATCAATTTCCCCGGCACGACGAAAATCGGCGCATATGCGTGGTACTCTTATGGTATGGTGATGGAGTTTATGGGCGTAGAAATTTTCAGCCGCTACTTTATCACAATTCAAGACGGGTTTTCTAGGACGATTACGATTACCTACGTTGAGGGTTCGGAGACAGTAGAGGAAATTTTGGAGATGTTTAGTGCGCTGTAATAATCGCCGGAGAGGATATATACGAAAATGAAAAAGAGACTACTTGCTCTACTGCTCGTCTTTGTGATGATGGTATCACTACTCACGGGTTGTGCAGATATGTTCGGCAATCTGTTTCGGCGGCCTGCGGAAACACCGATGCCGCAAGAGACAGTTGAACCCGAAGAAACGTCTGTGCCGACCTCGGAAGCAAACGTTCAAAGGGACGGGTTCCCACAGCGCGGCAGTTGGGACGGCGATGTCTTCACCAGCGAATACCTCGGTCTGCAATTTACCATGCCGTCCGGCTGGGTGGCAGTCACGGACGAAGAGCTTGCCGATGCTATGGGTATTGGCTTTGAGTTTATGGAGCGGGAAACCGACTATCACGACCTCATGGAGCTTTTCGGGCTTTTGGCTGTAATTGAAATGGGGGCTGCCTGTATGTTTACCGGCGGGAATATCAACATCACCTTTGAGCGATTGACTTTCCCCCAAAACAGGTTGACCGCGGAAGAATATATTGCATTGTCGTCGGAGACTGTTGCAGAGATGATGGGTTCGGAGATTACATATATCTTCCCCGACGCGACAAGAATCGGCGCATATGACTGGTATTCCTACAGCTATGTGATGGATATGTTCGGCATGGACGTGTTCGGACGGCAGTTTGTCTCAATTGAAAACGGCTTTGCACGGATTATTACGATTACATCCTTCGACGGAATAGAGTCGGTGGACGATGTGCTGGCAATGTTTGATGCGTTGTAGGGTTTGGATGGAATAGAGAAGAGCGGCTCATAGGAGCCGCTCTTTTTTTCGTATGGTTGTTGTAACTAATTCTCTTCCGGCAAAAAATCGCCCAAATCCGTCTCCTGGCGCAGCATCATTGCCGTGTAGAGCGTATGATACTTCCCTCTCGCTGCCATGAGTTGCTCATGCGTCCCCTGCTCTACAATCTTGCCTTCTTCCACTACCAAAATCACATCCGCGTGGCGAATTGTGCTCAACCTGTGGGCAATAATAAAGCTGGTGCGGCCTTGCAGGATGTGGCTGATAGCCGCTTGGATGAGACCTTCCGTTTCTGTGTCGATAGAGCTTGTGGCCTCGTCCAGCACGAAAATGGGCGGGTTCGCCAACACGGCACGGGCGAAGGAGATGAGTTGCTTTTCACCCGTAGAGAGACGGTCACCGCCCTCGCCTACTTGGGTGTTGTAGCCGTCTTCCAGCTTCTCTACAACATGGTCAGCGGAGACCAATTTTGCGGCGGCGATAACTTCTTCATCCGTAGCATCGAGCTTGCCGTAACGGATGTTCTCCATGACGGTTCCGGAAAAGAGGTGCGGGTTTTGCAACACATAGCCCAAGCGGGATTGGAGCCAGAGGAGACTGCGCTCTTTGTAATCCTTGCCGTCGATGCGCACTTCGCCGCGGGTGGGTTCGAGGAAACGGCAGGCGAGGTTAACGAGGGTACTCTTCCCCGCCCCGGTACGGCCTACGATGGCGACCGTGGTACCTGCGGGGATGTCGAGGTTGAAGTCTTCCAGCACATATTCGTCGCCGTCGGGGTACATGAACCAGATGTCCTTGAAGGTGACATGACCCTGAATCGGCTCCCAGTTTTCACGTTTTGGGGTGAAGATGTCGCCATATTTGGCTTCGACTTCGGGGGCGTCTGTAATCATCTGCTCCTGCCCCAGCAAATCCGTGACACGCTCGATGTTGACTTGGGCGGCGATGAAGTCGGAAAAACGGCGAGCCAGTTGCTGGACGGGTTCCAATATAACCAGCGTGTAGGACAGGAAGACGGACAAGGTGCCGATTAATACGAGGTCATCCAAGACCAACACGCCGCCGTAGAACAGTACCAATGCCGTAGCAAGGGAGCCGACCAGCACCAGCATGGGGGCAAACACGGCCGTGAGGCGGGTTGAGCGCATACTCGCCTTGTAAAACTCCTCTGTCACACCGGAGAATTCGTCGGCGATTTTGTCTTCGATGACCAATGTTTTCGTCGTCTTCGCCCCGGTGATACCCTCGTTGTACATGCCTGTGATTTTGGCGTTGACGGAGCGGATTTCTCGGTTGACTTTGAGGAGTTTATTCTTAAAGAAGAAGCTAATCATCGCAATAATCGGTACCAAGACAATCACAATCAGAGCCAGCCGCCAGTCCAGGATGAGCATGGCGATGATGACGCCGGACATGTAAATCAAATCCCAGAAGAAGCTGATAATCCCCCAGGCCACCGTGCCGCTGATGCGGTCTGTGTCGCTCATGACGCGGGCGAGGATATAGCCTACCGGGGTCTGGTTGTAGTAGGTTAAGGAGAGTTTTTGCAGATGTGTGAAACAGGCAATTTTCATCTGCCGCCCCATCTCCATCTCGACCACCATACATTGGCGGAAATAGAGGATGATGAGGATGCCCTGAAACGTCAGCACAGCGGCATAGGTCAGGCCGAATGCGGCGAGGCCGTCTGTTGTTTCGAGGACGATGAAGCTATCCACGGCATATCTGGTGAAAAGCGGGATGATAACATCGACCACGGCTGAGAAGAAAATCAGAGACATGGCGAACAGGAACCTGTACCGCACAGGGCGGAGGAAAGGCCAGAGTTTTTTCCATGTGGCGACGCTGAACTTTTGGGGTGCGCTTACGTCGTATCGGTCGTTCATGATTTCCCCCCCTCTCCCGCTTCGCTTTGGAGTTTGTAGACACGGCTGTAGATACCGTCTTGTGCGAGTAGTGTTTTATGGTCGCCGAGTTCTGCTTGACGGCCGCCGTCCAGTACCAAAATTTGATCGGCGTGCATAAGGGTGGAGACCCTGTGGCTGATGAGGATAACGGTTGCACCGCCTGTATTCTCCCGCAGGGCGGCTTGGATTTTGGCATCCGTTTCCATGTCCACGGCGGAGAGGGAGTCATCGAAAATCATGATGGGCGCGTCTATGAGTAAAGTGCGGGCGATGGCGACACGTTGTTTTTGGCCGCCGGAGAGTGTCACGCCCCGCTCGCCGACGATGGTGTCGTACCCTTTGGCAAAGCCGAGGATGTTCTCGTCCACATCCGCCACACGGGCGACACGGCGGATGTCCCGCAGGTCGGCTTTATCACGCGTGATAGCTATATTTTCGCCTATGGTTTTGGAGAAGAGGAAAGGTTCTTGGAGTACGAGCCCTACCTGGCGTCTGAGGTAGTGGCGGTCGATGTTTCGGATGTCCGTGCCGCCAATGGTGATTTTGCCGTGGTCCGGTTCTAAGTCGTAAAGGCGGGTGAGCAGGTATGTAATGGTACTCTTGCCTGACCCCGTGCCGCCGAGGACACCGAACACGGTGCCTTTCGGGATGGTGAAGTTGAGGTCATGCAGCACTTCGGCGGCCCTGTAGGCAAAAGTCACATGGTCAAAGACGATGTCCGCCGCTAAGACGGGACAGGGGGCACCCTCGGAGCTTGCGTTGGAATGCGGGGCGTCGGGGACGCCGCCCCCTACATCTTCCGGCTCAGCGTTTAAGATGTCGAGGAGACGGGTGGCGGAGACACTGGCTTGGCTCATTTCCGAAAGTGTCCGCCCCAAGTTGCGGACGGGCCAGGTGAGGATTTGACTGTAACTGATGAAGGCAATCAACGCGCCCAAGGTCATATTGCCCTGTACGGTGAGGTAGGTACCGAAGATGACAACGCCCATGGTCTGCATCCCCGTGACAATGTCGCCGATGCCCCAGTAGGCACCCATGAGGTAGCCAAGGTCAATCCACGCCTTGGCAAACAGGTTGTTTTTCTCGTGGAATTTTTCCAACTCGAACTGTTCCCGCCCGAAAGCTTTGACGACCCGCACACCGGTGAGGTTCTCCTGCACGCGCACCATGAGAACACCCTCGGCTACATCGGCCTTGTGGAACTTTTTGCCGATGCGGCCGTAAAAGAGCATGGAGTAACACACGATGATGGGGACAAAGGCGAACGCGAACAAGGCAAGCGGCACGTTCATTGTGAACATCAGCACCGTGGCCGTTACGATGAGCACGAGGGTACGCACCACATCCACCAACTGCATGGACAAGAAATTGTGCAGGGTCTCTACATCTGAGGTGCAGCGTTGGATGATATCGCCTGTCAGGGTCTCGGTATGCCATTTGAACGGCAGCTTTTGGACGTGGGAAAACAGGGTATTCCGCAGACTGCGAATCACCTGTTCCGTCCCCCGTCCGACGCCCAGACGGGAGATATAGCTGAATACGCCGCCGAGGGCGACGAAGCCAAGGATGACCAATGCGGCATAAATGAGTGCCGTCATTGGCTCTAAGTCATAAAAGAACCGCAGCCATGACGGGAGCACGTTCCGGTCGCCGTCGATGATGCCGTCCACGGTGAAGCGCACGACTTGCGGGGCGAGGAACATGAGTATGATATTAACGGCGGTGGCGATGGACGCCACGATAAAATACCGCTTGCGACCAGGAAAGAAACGGCCGAAGATGCGGAATGCGGTTAGTGTTTTCATGGTTCTATTGTGCCATAGATTGGGGGAGAAAGCAACAAGTGGAAACTTTTTTCAAAAAAGTTTCCACTGCGTATAGAGTGCCTATTTAAATTTAGTTATTAAAATCAAAATTTAAAATACTTTTCAGCGTCTCAAAAAGTGCGTGTTCATCCGCTGACCTATCGAGAACGCTTACACTATCTAATTCAAGCAGGGCCCTGCTATAAGCGGCCATTGGAGTTTGTTCCCCATTTGCCCATGCGGCGTTCATTGTCTCGGCCATAAACATAATAGTATTCACCTGAACAGCATCGTCTGTCATCGCCAAGGCTTGCAGCCAAACGTGCGGGTCGTTTTGGAAGCGGGAAATAATGAGCACATTATCAAATCCGCTGTCATCCTCAAAAAAATTATTGAACGTAGTTGCGAAAGACTCCAGAGTTTCTGCTGACGGGCCTTCCGCTTGCGGAACTTCCGTTTCTTCGGGTTCTTCTACTATTTCTTCCGGTTCATACACCTCGTTGTTCGGCGTTTCTTCGACCTCCGCTTCGATAGGGAGTTCTTCTGTTTCTCCTCCCCCGCAGGCCGACATAGCAAATACGAGCATCAAAACCAAACACAAAACCAATAGCTTTTTCATTATCCAACATCCTTTTCTTATGTTTTTCATCGTCAAACGAAAACGATAGAAGACATTATATATATAATGTCAAGTGTTTTTTCACTAAACCTTGCACAAAAGTGAAAATTTGCAGAGACAATTTATTCTTACCTTTATTTTTATACCCACCTCACACAAATTTTACAAATCTCCTATACCCACAACACCGAATCTGTGCTACAATACAATTTGGAAGAAATTGGTCTGTCGAGGTGAAACCGTGTCAAATACCCACGATTATGCTGTCCCACATGAAACGATTGATATCCCCCGCATCCATGCCACGGCGGAGCAGGGTCTTACTTCTGATGAGGCCCGTATTCGTTATACGGCGGGGTATGCCAATATTCCCGTAGAGCCGCCGACGAAGACAGGGCGGCAGATTGTGCGCGGGCATGTAGTGACCTACTTTAATCTGGTTTTCTTTATTCTCGCCCTCAGCTTGATTCTCGTGCAGCAATGGAATCAGCTCTTGTTTCTTGTGATTATCGTTGCCAACATCATCTGTGGTATTGTGCAGGAGTTCAACAGTAAGCGGGTGATGGACAAGATGAAGTTCCTCTCCTCCCCCAAGGGCTCGGTAGTGCGGGACGGACAGGAGCGGGTGCTGAACACGGAGCAATTGGTCTTGGATGACGTTGTCGTTTTTCGTCCCGGCAACCAAATCTATGCCGACGCTGTTGTGGTGGACGGCGAGGTACAGGTGAACGAAGCTCTCATTACCGGCGAGGCCGACGAAATTACCAAACGGCCGGGAGATTTTCTCTTGTCCGGCAGTTTTATCCTAAACGGCAAATGTCACGCCCGCTTGGAACGGGTCGGGGCGGATTCTTATGTGTCCAAGCTCTCCTTAGAGGCCAAACGGGGCGGCAAGGAAAAAGACACGCCCATGATTCGCACGCTCAGCCGATTGATTATGTTTGCGGGTATTCTCGTGCTCCCCATTGGGATTATCCAAGCGTTTGTCCAAACGAACATTGCCGGCAATCTGGCTGACGGCGTTTCGACGACGGTGGCGATTGTGGTCGGCATGATTCCCGAGGGCTTATACCTTTTGACTACGGTCGCGCTGGCGGTATCTGTTATCCATCTGGCACGGCGGCGGGTACTCGTGCAACGGATGCGGTGTATTGAGACGCTGGCTCGGGTTGACATGCTCTGCGTGGACAAAACAGGGACGATTACGGAGAACAAGATGACGGTCAAAGATATCGTGCCCCTCTGCGCGGACCGTTTCAATGAGGACGACCTCCGCATGATTATGAGCGACTACGTGGGCAACATGGGCGCGGATAACGAGACCATGGCGGCGGTACAAAAATACTTCCGCGGTACCGTGATGAATCGCGCAGAGCGGACGCTCCCCTTTTCGTCTGCGCGGAAATATAGTGGTGTCTCCTATAATGAGGATGAGACCTATCTTTTGGGTGCGCCTGAGTTTATTTTAGGTAACAATTATGAATCTCAACAAGAAACAATTGAGCATTACTCCGCTCTCGGCTGCCGTGTGCTGCTTTTGGCACTTTATGACGGCAGCTTGGAGGACGAAAAACCTACTGCCGAGGTCATGCCGCTGGCTTTGATTTTGCTCACCAACAAAGTGCGCAAAGAGGCGGCGGACACTTTCTCCTACTTCGCCAAACAGGGCGTAACGGTCAAGGTTATCTCCGGGGACAACCCGGTAACGGTCTCGCATGTATCGAAAGAAGCGGGCATCGAAGGTGCGGAGAGCTTCGTCGATGCCGCCACATTAGAGACGCCGCAGGACATTTATGAAGCGGCACAAGCATATACGGTATTCGGACGGGTACGGCCGGAGCAGAAGCGGCTCTTGGTGCGTGCACTCAAGGCGCAGGGACACACAGTTGCCATGACGGGTGACGGGGTAAATGACGTGTTGGCGTTGAAAGATGCCGACTGTTCCATCGCCATGGCCTCAGGTTCGGATGTGGCCTGTCGGGTGTCGCAATTGGTACTCTTAGACTCTGACTTTTCCGCCATGCCGTCGGTTGTGGATGAGGGACGGCGGGTTATCAACAACATTGAACGCAGCGCGAGCCTGTTTTTGGTGCGTAATATTTTCTCGTTCTTCCTTGCGATTATTACGATGCTTGCCGCTTTGCGCTTGCCGCTTTATCCGAATCAGATGAGTCTTGTCGGCGGGCTGACCATCGGCATTCCCGGGTTTATCTTGGCTTTAGAGCCGAATTTCAATCGGATTCGGGGGCATTTCTTGCGGAACGTCATCTTCCAAGCCTTGCCTGCCGCTTTGACGAATGCGATTTTGATTTCGGGAATTATCATCTATTCCCGCTTCTTTGAACTTTTGGACCAAGAGATGAGTACGATGAGCTTGGTGATTCTCTCTGTTGTCGGCGTACTGATGGTGTTCAAGGTGAGCAGGCCCTTTAATCTGTTGCGGCGCGCGCTCTTTATCGGGGTGGTTGCGGCGATGCTTGGGTCATTCCTCTTTTTGCAAGACATGTTTTCGATTTATCCGCTTCGCCCGGAGGCCTGGATGCTTTTGGTCTTGTTCTTGGGTATAACCTATCCCATGATGTGGGGGCTTCGCAAGGGAATGGAGTGGCTTGTGAAGAAGTGGGCGGCGGTTCGGACGAGATTTGGACGGCAGGTTGGGTAGGATATGAGTCATGATTTGTTCCTTTTGCGCATCGGCATAGCCCGTGGCTTTCACTTGTCAGACAAACAATATCCCCACTCTAAGCAGAGTGGGGATATTGTTTTATAGAAATGTCAACTGCCGTTCACCATATCCCGCTTTGTACTGCCGGGTAATTGTCCGCATATCATACAACAACCCCAGTCTTACACATTCCGCTGTCGCTATGCTCCAAAGCTTCTTTGCATGGGGCGATGTGCATTGGTAACGGTCGCCGTATCGCTTGATATGCTTTTCTTTTACACCGGGGAATACCTCATCCAACTTCCGATAGTAATACTCCCGATTTCCCGGCCGCAGGGTCATGCCGAAGGCGGGAAATACGAACTTCGCTCCGGCTTCTTTTGCCTTTCGGATGATGGCGAGTACATTCTCTTCCGTGTCCTCTAAAAAGGGCAGGACAGGCATCATGAGTACGCCGCAGTATATCCCCTGCCCTGCCAGTATGCGCAAGGCTTCGAAGCGTTCCGTGGGCGTGGAAACGTGCGGTTCTATCTTGCTTGCGAGGGTATCGTCCGCGGTGGTGATGCTGATTTTTACGAGTGTGGGTGAGTGAGATTTGATATCTTGCAGGACATCGCCGTCTCGTGCTGCGAGGGCAGATTTTGTGGCGATGGCTACGCCGAAATCATAGGCGTGAATCAGCTCCAAGGCGTGGCGGGTGAGTTTCAAGTCGCGCTCTGCGAGATTATAGGGGTCGCTCATGGAGCCTGTTGCGATGACGCCGGTTTGGACTTTGCGCCGCAGTTCGTCCCGTATGAGTTCCAGGGCGTTTTCTTTTGCCTTGACCGTGTCGAAGTCGTGATTGCGGTAGCAGTCGCTGCGGCTGTCGCAGTAGATACAGCCGTGGGAGCAGCCGCGGTAGATGTTCATGTTGTATTCCGCACCGAACCAAGCCGAGGCGGCTTTTACTCGGCTGATGATGGTCTTGGCGGGGATGAGCGGGACTTGTTGCATGGGCTTAGCCGAAAAGAATCCGCAAAATATCCGCACCCGACACGAAGGTGCCGGCAACGCTGCCGAGGTTAGCCATAATCACAACGGCAAGCACCTTTAGAAAACGGTTTTGATACCAACCTTTAAAGCGGAAAATGTCCACAGCGATATTTTGCATGTCCTCTACTCTGGGTTTGCGTACCCAAGCTTCTGTCAGCCCGGCAAACCATCCGGCGGCTAGGATAGGGTTTAAGGTGGTAAGCGGGGCCGCAATAAAGGCAGTAAGGATGCTGAGCGGATGCCCCAAAACGAGCAATGCTCCTAGTGCGGACAATCCGCCGTTCCAGAGCCAGAAAGAAATGAGAATCTGACCGCCCAAGTCCATGCCGCCGCTAATAAACCCGTAGGCGAAAGCAGCTACGAAGATAGCGGGGATAATCCAAATCAAGAACTTGAGCTTCGACTTTTTCACCGGGACAGCCGTAATCTTCTCAATATCCTGATCTTTATAAAGCTCCTCTGTCACGCCTGCCACGTGGCCTGCGCCGAGGACTGCCAGGACTTTCGGGCCGGGGGCCTCTTTGATTTTACTCGCCAGATATTGGTCGCGCTCGTCAATCAGCACTTCGCCGATGACGGGGAACTCATTTTTGACCTCGCCCATCATGGCCTCCAGCATGTCTTGCTGCAAGAGAGATTCCATGTCGTCCTCGGTGAGTTCGCCGTCTTCTTCATCTCCCAAAACCAGTCCGAAGAGGATTTTGAACTTTTCCTTGAACCGCAGGAGCCGCCAGAGGCGGGCGAAGGTGATTTGGATACTACGGTCAGCCAAGATGAGTGTTGCGCCTACTTCTTCCGCGCTTTCAATCCCCTGTATCATCTCGCCGCCGACTTTTGTGCCGAGTTTTTTTGCCATTTTCTTTTGATAGGCCGAGAGCATGAGCTGGGCGAGCATACGCATGACTTTTTTTTCGCGGACAATCTTGCTCACGTCCGTGCGCTCCCACGCTTTGGGGTCTTTGATGCTCTTATATCTGCCCTCGTCTAATTCGATGCAGACGCTGTCAGGCCGCTCGGCTTCTATGGTCTCTTTCACCAGCGTAACGCTGGCTTCGGAGATGTGCGCCGTGCCGACGAGGATGATTTCTTTGTCTTTGTATTGCAGTCTTGTGATATTTTCTGCCATTTGGATGCGCTCCTTTGGGACATAATTGTCAATGATTTTGCTGTTGTAAATCGGAACGGACAGCCAATGGCCGCCCCTACAAGCGGCATATTTCCGCCCTCACCGGGTAAACTACCATAGAATTCCCTTGGAGGTGCCGCATGAAACAGCGTCAGCCGCGCAAGAAAGACATAGCTCCGCCGCTCTATACCACCTATGCCCTCTCTGATGTCGCCGAAATCCATCCCGCCACCGGGTGTGCCACACCGACGGAACTTGGTGTGAAAGAGGCCAAGGACTGGGTGGACCATAATCAGAAGTAACGGCAGATTTCCACGCCCCGCCGGAAACAGCCAAGCCGCAGCCGGGAATCCGACTGCGGCCTGGCTTGTGTAGGTAGAGGGGTATCGTTTTACCGCTGTTGGGTGCCTTGCGGCTCTTCTGCGGACTTGCCCTTTGCGGCTACGGCCCATTTGCAGGCTTTCATGCGCACTCTGTCCTCGCCGGTCTCTATGGTGATGTGTTCGTCATGCACCTTCACAACCTTGCCCACGATGCCGCAAGACAGGGTGACTTCATCGCCGACTTGCAGGTTATTCCGCAGCTCTTCGGCTCTTTTTCTCTGCTTCTGCTGCGGGCGAATCATGATAAAGTACATAAGCGGCAGCATTGCAAGCAAAATAAGCATCATCGGATCCATGTGATTGACCTCCTAAATTTTACATATCATTTTACACATTGCAGATATTATACCCTGTCCGGCACATAATTGCAAGGCCGAGTTTACAGTTTTTGGGCAAGTTTTTCGGAAAACGCCCGACGGAAGGTGTCGAAGCAGTCTTCCTCTATCGCTTTTTGCATCTCCCGCATGAGACTGTTATAGAAGTAGAGGTTATGTGTCACGGCCAGCCGCATGGCGAGCAGTTCACCGCATTTGAAGAGGTGGCGGAGGTAGGCGCGGCTATAGCGTTTGCAGGTTGAGCAGCCGCAGGCCGGATCGATGGGGCCTTGGCTCTCCCTGTGTTTTTCGTTGTTGATGTTGATGACGCCCTCCCACGTGAACAGGTGGCCGTGGCGGCCGTTTCGAGCGGGCATGACACAGTCGAAAAAGTCTATCCCCCGTGCGACGGCCTCGATGAGATTCGAGGGTGTACCCACGCCCATGAGATAGCGGGGGCGGTCTTGCGGCATGTGGGGCTCGACCGTTTCTATGGTCTCGTACATTTCCGCATGGCTCTCCCCCACCGCAAGGCCGCCGATGGCATAGCCGGGCAGATTAAGCTCAGCGATCTGCTGCATGTGGCGGATGCGGAGGTCAGGATAGGTCGCACCTTGATTGATGCCGAACAGGACTTGGCCGGGGGTGACGAGTTCCCCTGTCTCCCCCAATCTGTCCAGTTCCGCTTTGCAACGCTCCAACCAACGGAGCGTACGCTCACAGCTGCGAGCCACATAGTCACGGGGAGCCGGAATTTCGATGCACTCGTCGAAAGCCATGGCGATATCCGAGCCGAGATTTGCTTGGATTTGCATACTTTTCTCCGGGGAGATGAAAATCCTGCGGCCGTCTACATGGGATTGAAAAGTCACACCCTCCTCCGTGATTTTCCGAAGGCCCGCGAGCGAAAAGATTTGGAAGCCGCCGCTGTCGGTGAGCATGGGGCCGTCCCATGTCATCATGCGATGGAGGCCGCCGAGCCTCTGCACCAAGTCGTCCCCCGGGCGGACGTGGAGATGGTAGGTGTTGGCAAGGGCTACTTGACATCCGACGGTTGTGAGGTCTTCTGCGGAAAGCGCGCCCTTGATTGCGCCTTGTGTGGCAACGTTCATGAAGACGGGGGTTTGGACTTCGCCGTGGGGCGTGGTGAAGGTGCCGCGTCGGGCTTTGTTTTGCGTTTTGAGTAGTTTGAACATGGTAGGTGTCTCCTTCGGAGAATGCAGAATTAAGGACAAGGACGGGAGGTAGGGGGCGGCCCCGTGTGGCCGTCCTTTCCCTTGACCTTAGGCCCCTGCCCCTTCGCTTGCGAGGGGGCTGTCAGCGTAGCTGACTGGGGGAGAACTCCCTCCGTCCACCGCTTCGCGGTGGCCACCTCCCTCGCAAGCGAGGGAGCTTTCGTGGCTTGGTGTGTTGGCGTAAATTTGAAACGTGCAGATGCGCATTGCGCGCCCCTACATTGTGTTGGCATCATTTTTGCGACATGTTACACGTTCGCTATAGCGTTTTGTAGAATGGAATGATATCTTCAAACGTCCCGTCTTTCATCAAAAAACCGCCTTTGATTACCCCAAGCTTCACAAACCCCAACTTCTCATACAAACAAATCGCACCATGATTCGTCTTCACGACGGCATTAAACTGCAAAATCCGAAAATCCTGCTTTTTCGCTGTCTCCATGCTGTGCAGCACCAGTTTCTCGCCGATACCCCGCCCTCTCGTTGTGGATTTCACGGCATAGCTTGCATTTGCGATGTGGCCGCAGCGGCCCTCGTTGTTTGGGTGTAGGATGTAAAGCCCCAAAATCTCGCCTGTCTCCGTATCCTCCGCCACGCCTGTGAAGGATTGCTCGGCGTAGAGGCGATCGGCATCGTCGAGCGTCAAGGGCCAAACCTGCGGGAACGCGTCGCCTGCTTCTACGACTTCGTTCCAAAGCGGGCGCATTTGTTCGATATCGGCGTCTTGGTACGCTCTCAAGGTAATATCCATTACAACAGTTCCTTGATTTCCGCTGGGGTGAAGCGATGGACTTCGTCGCAGAATTGGCAGGTGACCACCGTGTCCTCCCCTGCTTCGGCCATCTCTTGCAGAGCCTGTTCTCCTGCGGTGATGAGGGCTTTCGTCACCCGCTCACGGGTGCAGTAACAGCGGTATTCTACGGGCTGCTCTTGAAGAATCCGTGGCCCGAACCCTGCAAGGACTTTCTCGGCCAATACCTCCGGGCCGTGTGTTTTCAGAGTGTCGGTGACGGGGCCGGTGGCGGCTACGTTTTGCTCTAAGGCCGTGAGCACATCATCCGATGCGCCGGGAAGGAGTTCTACGATGTAGCCCCCCGCGGCTAAAACGGATTGGTCCGTGTCCACCAACACACCGAGAGCGACGGCGGCTCCGACTTGCTCGCTCTCCACGTAATAGGCCGCCAAGTCCTCACCGATTTCGCCGCTGATGAGTGCCGTACTGCCCACGTAGGGGTCGCCGAAGCCTAAATCTTTCGTCACGGTGATGAGACCGTTCCGCCCTACGGCATCGCCGACTGCGAGCTTGCCGTCGGGGCGTTTGGGGAGGTCGATGCCCGGGTTTTGCACGTAGCCCCGGACGTTGCCCTCGGGGTCGGAGACTACAATGATGCTCCCGATTGGGCCGCCGCCGTTGATGCGCAGGGTAAGGCTGCCCTCGGGTACCTTGACTGCACTACCCAACATACTGGCCGCCGCCATGCTCCGCCCTAGTGCCGCTGTGGCTACCGGCAGGGTGCGGTGGATTTGTCTGGCACGTTCGACCGCCGTGCGGAGGCTGACTGCGGTGAGTTTGATTTGTCCGTTGGCTGAGATGGCGCGGATTAGTTTGTCCATTTTTGCTCCCTTCGGCTGTGGGAATGTAGAATTAAGGGCAAGGGCGGGGTGTAGGGGCTTTCATTGGGTGGCCGTGGCTTTAATTATATTGACGGTTTCCCTGCGGCAAATGTGCATAAGTCGCAAAGGCTCCTTTTCCAAAGGAGCTGTCAGCGAAGCTGACTGAGGATTCATTTTTGTGATGCCGGTAGTAGAGGAAGCAAATCCTCCGTCAGGCTGCGCCTGCCACCTCCTTTGCACCACAGGCACCCCTTCCGCCGAGCCAATCGCTTCGCTCTTGGGGCGTCAGTTGGAAAAGGAGGCTTCGCAGCTTATGTGCGTTTGCGCTGACCCTACGAATTTGTGTCTCTGTCTATGACAGGCTTGCCGTCTTTGTCGAGGAGTGGAGTTAGGCCGCCTCCATTGCCAACCGTAGCAAGCATATACTGCACCCCTGTTTGTTTATCACGGTAAATTTTTACTAAGTGAAGTGGCCGTACTTGTTCTTCAAGTAGAATTTCAAATCTTGTCTCTTTTGTTTCTTTTTTACCAAACATCACCGATTCCTCCTAATCGCTGTAAAAAACATCCGCTCCGCATCCCCCGTCACCGCAACCTCCGCAAACCCAGCACGCTCCAACATCTCCCGCACCTCATCCGCCACAAACACATACTGTACATGCGTCTCACGGTTTCGCAACCAGTACTTGCCTTGCTTTTCAAAGAGGTCGAAGTCGTAACGGCAGGTGCGTTTGTCTGCGTCGAAGCTGCAACGCCAGAGGCAGAGTAAATCCTCTCGCTCATCGCAGAAAATCTCACTATCCAGCCCCTTGAGTTTTTCCGGTGTGTTGAGGTCGAACGCAAACACGCCGCCGGGGTTTAGAAACAGAAAAACCCGCCGGAGCACTTGTTCGAGGTCATCCGGCGGTAGGTAGTTGAGGCCGTCCAGCGTACATATGGCGGCATCCACCGTCCCGTACAGGTCGAGTTCCGTAAGGTCTTGTTGGAGGTAGAGAATCTGCGGACCGCCAAAAGCGGCCCCTACAGCCAGCATCTCGGCGGAGGCGTCTGCGCCTATCATCTGATAGCCCCGCTCGGCCAGCATTCGGGTGAGCGTACCCGTGCCGCAGGCGAGGTCGAGGACAAGCTTCGGCTGTCTGCCGCCTTGGGTGATTTGTCTCTCATAGTGGCCTGCCAGGGCTTTGTAGTCCACGTCTTCCGTCAGGCGGTCGTAAAATTGGGCGAGGTGTCCGTAGGCACTCACGCTTTTTCCTCGCCGCCCGTCCGCGCGAAAGCGGTACGGTAGCCGCCTCCGGAACCTTGCAGGGAGCGGTTGACACGGCTGATGGTGGCACTACTGGCCCCTGTTTTCTCCAAGATGGCACTATAGACCATGCCCTCATCCAACATTTGAGCGACTTGATACCGCTGCTCCATCGCACGGAGTTCGGCAACACTAAGCAAGTCGTCAAAAAGGGCTATGCACTCTTCCACGGTGTTTAAGGATGTGATGGCCTCGTAGACACCCATGTGCCGGGGTTTGTTGATTTTTTTGTTCATATGAAAACCTCCCCATGCGGCCCGCCGCATGGGGGCCTCTTTTATTTCATCTATCACGGCAGGCAACGTCTGCCTATATCAAGGTTTTGCCTGCGGCAAAACGCTTGGACGCCGGACACCCGGCGGCGCAGCAAGCTACGCAAATGTTTCGTGCAACTTTCGCATATTACCGCATATCATTATATAGGATGTCTTGGATAGAATCAACACCTATTTGCGCTTTTAGAAAGGACGGGACATTATGGACAAACTAAACCTCACCATCGGCCGGCTGGAGCGTGACATCATTGAGGACGGCGAGATTTTGATTCAAATCGCCCTCCAACATCCTGTGATTGCCGCAGATACACACCCCGCCGCCAATGAGTTGAACCGTTGTTTTGCGGCAATGGCTGAGACTCTCGCAACCATGCTCAGCCTCGGGATGCTCGGCGAGGCACGGGCGGCGGCACAGATCATGCCGGAGGCTCTACCGTATCAAATTAACGGGACGTTCACCACCACGTACAACGCCCACGGGGTGCTCAGTTTTTACACAGACGTATTCCTCTATGTCGGCGGGATGCGGGGGATTACGTATCGGTACGGGAGTACGTTCGCGGTGGGCGACGGGGTGCGGCCCTTGTTTGTCAGTGCTCTTTTCCCTGCCGGGGCCGATGTGCGGGATTTGATTTGTGATTTTGCAGCCGAACGGAACGGGATGGATGTTTTCGCTGTTCGGGAGGCGTTTTCGCCGGAGAATGTGTACTTGACTGACGGAGGGCTGGCGGTGTTTTTTCATCCCGGCGATGTCGGGCCTGTGGCCGGGGGGATGGTTGTGGTGGTTATGCCGTATGGGAGTAATGAGCTACTGTCGCCCCCATTGATCCACCCATCGGCGGCCGTCTCGGTGGAAACGCAGGGTGTTATCGTTATCGATGTAGATATATAAGATTTCGTCTGATTCCCAGCGCAGGGTTATTGTGTTGATGTTTGTCTGCCTGTGGTAAGAAACCATGTGCCGTTCCCAGAGTTCTCCTATGCCGAGGTTTACGGTTCTGTTTTGCGGTGTGATTGTGATATCGGCGGAGGCGAAGCTTAAATGCTCCCTTTCGGTGACTCTGACTTCTACTGCATATGCAGCGTTTGGGGACAATCCGGTTTCTGTGAATCTGAGGGGGGCGGGATACAGCGGCCCGAATTGAAGATAGAGAAATATCCACATGAAGTAAGCGTATATTATGCCCGGAAGAATTTTTACAATGAGCCCTCGGGTGCAGGCGAAGAATAAAATCACGCTGCAAAGAAAGGTCAGTATCGTGAGTATGTTGTGAATTGGCGTGTGTATCATATTTATTGCTGCGGCCATGGCCGTGATATACACAATCGCAAGCAAAGGCAGTAATGCGGCACAGACGCCGGATACCTTTGTTTGTTCGTTTCTGTGTTTCACGCCGAGGACGGTGAGCAGGATTGTGGCCGCAACGGTAAATGCAATGAACACCACCGCAGCAGCGGTGTGCGGGACGAAGGCGTAGCCGAGGCTTCTGACTAGGATGAAGATTGCGCTGAAGGTGAGCAGGATGAGTGCCAGTATAACGGGGGCGCGGGGGGTGATGGTTTTCATAGAGAGGCCTCTTTTTGGTGGTTTTTTGTTTGTGGGGGTGGTGGTTTGACGGCATTCTCTGTGGCGGATGCACGCAAGCCGCAAAGGCTCCTTTTCCAAAGGAGCTGTCAGCGAAGCTGACTGAGGATTGTCCTTGACCTTGTAGGAGCAGGGTTCCATATTGAAACGTTGGGCTTGCCTGCCGGCGGCGTTCTTTTGGCATCGGCCAAAAGAACCAAAAATGCGACTCAGGGGCTGCGCCCCTAAGAACCCCGCGCGGGTATCTACGTCGGATAAAGCGGCGTACTCGTGCAGTATAGGTATTACGCGCCGTGCGCGCCCTACCACTAGGTTTGTGACCCGCGATAATAGGCATCTGCGGGCAGACTGCCCGAACGTTCTCCCCCGCGTGCGGATGGTGGGGTGCGGGGGTTATTTTCCGCGTACCGTCACTTTCGCATGGATAATTTTCTTGAGGTCTTGCATCTGCGCTTCATCTAATGCCCGAAACTCAATCCATCCGCCGCTTGCGCAAGGGGATTTGTCTGCCCAGACTTGTTTGGCATATGTACCGAGTTCGTCCAACACCGTCTCCATCGCTTTTGTCGAAACTTGGAACAAGGCCGTACATGCGCCGTTTTCGGCGAAGATGTCACAGATGTGTTTGCTTTTTACGCTGTACTTTGCGCTCCAGCCGTAGTCTTTTCCGTAGGGGAAGCGGATTTGCTTGGCGGCATTGTATGCGGTGGTCATGTGCTCGTCCAAGGCCAGCCAGAGGTCACCGCTTGCGCCCGAGCAGCGGATTAGGTCATCGAATGTCGGGACTTCCTGTTTGTTTAGCATTCTTTCGTACATATTGCTATCCTCCGATTAGGTTTTGTAATGCCTTGCAGATTACTTCCCGCTCTGTCGGGGTGTAGTAGGCGTGGCGGGAATCTGTCAGGGGAACTATGTTTGCGTGCGTGAGGCCGGATTTGAATAGGTTCGCGCTTTTGTGTGATACAGTTTCGTCCTTTTGGGAGTGGATGACTGTGGTTTGTGCGGTGATGTTCGGGAGGTTCGCTTTTGTCTTGGCCATGAGCTTGCGGAGGTCCGCCACCTGCCTCAGCCAGCGTATGGATATGCCTTGGACGCTGTTGGAGTCTCTGTAAGCCTTCCAAATTTCATCCCTGCTTTTCGGAAATAGCCGCAGCTTTATGCCGAGACGTAGTGTAGACGGCAAAAACCGCAATCGCAAGGGCGAGGAAATCAGCAGTACGCCCTTGACTTTCGGCTCGCCCAAGCTTGCGTTTAGGGACAGCAGGCCGCCCATGGAGTGACCGACGAGAATTACGTTTTGATATGCGGGTGCCACGCGGCGGATTTCGCTTTCGAGATGGGCTTCCCAGTCGTGCAGTCTCGCTTTTGCGAACTCTCTCGCCGTTCCGCCGTGGCCGGGTAGGAGAATGGATAGCACAGAACATCCCTGCGCATAGGCAAGCTCGGCCATGTCCTCGAATTGGCGGGGACTGCCGATGAAGCCGTGGGTGAAGATTACGATTGTGTTTGCGTCCGGGTGTGTGCGCTCGAACGGGGCGTGTGTTGCCATGTACTTCCCTCCCTGCCTCTCCTATTTTACCACATGATTTCAAAATTTACCTCCGTTTCGCCTTGATTTCCTGTTCGTTCTGCGGTATACTATATTTGGATTATTTTGTGCATTTCACAACTAGATATAGGACGGTATGGCAGCATGGCGAACACAATTAACACGAATGGGTACGGAAATGAATCAATCAGCGCGCTGAAAGGGGCGGACCGGGTGCGGAAACGGCCGGGGGTTATCTTCGGCTCGGACGGGCTGGAGGGCTGTCAGCACGCGGTGTTTGAGATTTTATCCAACTCCATCGACGAGGCGCGGGAGGGTTACGGGAAGCAGATTATCGTGACGCGTTTTGCCGACGGGTCTATTGAGGTGGAGGACTTCGGGCGGGGCTGTCCCGTGGACTTTAATCAGGCTGAGGGTTGTTACAACTGGGAGCTGGTGTTCTGCGAACTCTACGCCGGGGGCAAGTACCGCAATCAGGAGGGCGAGAATTATGAGTTTTCGCTGGGCCTCAATGGTCTCGGCTCCTGCGCGACGCAGTATGCCTCGCAGTATATGGACGTGACAGTCTATCGGGACGGGAAGAAATATTCGCTCCACTTCGAGCGGGGTGAAAACGTGGGCGGGCTGAAGTCCGAGCCGTACAGCGGGCGGCGGACAGGCTCGATTATCCGTTGGAAACCTGATTTTGAGGTTTTTACGGACATTGCGATCCCTGTTGAGTTCTTTCTCGACATACTGAAAAAACAGGCCGTGGTCAATGCGGGCGTGACGTTTAAGTTTCGTGACCAAGCGGGTAGCTCGTTTGAGATGACGGAGTTCGTCTACGAGAACGGCATCATCGACTACGTGAGCGAGCTGGTCGGAGCGGATGCCTCTCCCCTCACTCGGCCGGTGTTTTATCAGGCTGAGCGGCGGGGGCGTGACCGGGCGGACAAGGACGAATATAAAGTGCGGCTCTCGGCTTCGTTTTGCTTCTCCAATCGAGTGAATGCGATTGAGTATTATCACAACTCATCCTTCCTCGCCCACGGCGGTGCGCCGGAAAAGGCTTTGAAGAGTGCGTTTGTCTCTGCTGTGGATGCCTATTTGAAGAAAGAGGGCAAATATCAGAAAAACGAGAGCAAGATTAGCTTTACGGATATTCAGGACTGCCTTGTGTTTGTCTCCAACTGTTTTTCGACGCAGACGTCCTACGAGAACCAGACGAAAAAGTCCATCACAAACAAGTTTATCCAAGAGGCCATGACGGAGTTCTTGCGTAGCCAGCTGGAAGTCTACTTCATCGAACACAAACCCGAGGCTGACCGGGTGGTGGAGCAGATTCTCATCAACAAGCGCAGTCGGGAGACGGCGGAGAAAGCGCGGCTGAACATCAAAAAGAAGCTCTCGGGCAGCTTGGATATCATGAACCGGGTTGAAAAGTTCGTAGACTGCCGCACGAAGGACGTGGACAGGCGGGAGATTTATATCGTCGAGGGTGACTCTGCTTTGGGCGCCTGTAAACTCAGTCGTGATGCTGACTTTCAAGGGATTATGCCTGTGCGGGGTAAGATATTGAATTGCCTCAAGGCTGACTATGACAAGATTTTCAAGAGCGATATCATCACCGACCTGCTCCGTGTCCTCGGCTGTGGGGTGGAGGTGCGGAACAAGCATACTAAGGACTTGAGCAACTTTTCGATGGAGAATCTGCGGTGGAGCAAGGTCATCATCTGCACCGACGCCGACGTGGACGGGTTTCAGATTCGCACCTTGATTTTGGCCATGCTCTATCGGCTTGTGCCGACGCTGATTGAAGAGGGCTATGTGTACATCGCGGAATCGCCCCTGTATGAAATCGAGTGTAAGGGTAAAACTTATTTCGCTTACTCCGACCGGGAGAAAGAGCAGATTGTAGCGGGATTTGACGGTGTGAATCATACGATTAGCCGTTCCAAAGGTCTCGGCGAGAATGACCCGGATATGATGTGGCTGACCACGATGAACCCGGAGAGCCGACGGCTGATTAAGGTCACGCCTACGGACGCGCAGCAGACGGCGGATGTGTTTGATTTGCTCTTGGGGGATAACTTGGCCGGGCGGAAGGAACATATTGCCGTGAACGGGTACAAGTATTTGGATTTGGCGGATATCTCGTAGACAAACACCGGGCGGCCACACGGGGCCGCCCCTACACCGCCTATCCATATGTAGGGCGCGATGTCCTCATCGCGCCGTGCGTCTGAACGCAAGATAACAGTTATAAAGTTGCGGCGCGATGTGGACATCGCGCCCTACAAACACGAGGAGAATGACACATGCCACGTAAAAAAGACCCGAACGCAAAACAGAAAAAGGTGGACGATTCCAACATCATCGGCCTGCGCGCCGAAGTGTTGGAGCAGCCCATTGTAGACACCTTGGAAGAAAACTACATGCCCTATGCGATGAGCGTCATCGTCTCACGGGCAATTCCGGAGATTGACGGCTTCAAGCCATCGCACCGTAAGCTGCTGTATACGATGCACAAGATGGGGCTGCTCACGGGGAAGCGACAGAAGTCCGCGAACATTGTCGGGCAGACCATGCGATTGAATCCGCACGGGGACGCGGCGATTTATGAGACCATGGTGCGACTCACGAAGGGCAACGGGGCCTTGCTTGCGCCCTTTGTAGATTCCAAGGGCAACTTCGGTAAGAGCTATTCCCGTGACATGGCCTATGCGGCGTCCCGGTACACGGAGGCAAAGCTTGCCTCGATTTGCGGTGAGATTTTCCGAGATATCGACAAGGATACGGTAGACTTCGTGGACAACTATGACAGTTCCACAAAAGAGCCTACCTTGCTCCCGACTACTTTTCCCAATGTGTTGGTGAGTGCGAATCAGGGCATCGCCGTCGGCATGGCTTCTTCTGTTTGCGGGTTTAATCTGCGCGAGGTCTGTCAGACGACCATCGACTACATAAACGACCCCGATCATGACATTATGAGTACGCTCACCGCGCCCGATTTCCCCACGGGGGGCGAGTTGATTTACAACGACCAGGAACTCCGCGCCATTTATGAGACGGGGCGTGGCGGTGTGAAGGTGCGGGCAAGGTGGCGGCATGAGAAAGCGGAAAATCTGATTGAGATTTATGAAATCCCCTACTCGACCTCCATCGAGGCCATCATGGATAAGGTGGCGGATTTAATCAAGTCCGGCAAGGTGCGAGAAATTGCCGACATGCGGGATGAGACGGATTTGTCGGGCCTGAAACTCACCATCGACCTCAAGCGCGGGACGGATGCGGAGAAGCTGATGCAGAAGCTCTTTCGTCTGACGCCTTTGCAAGACACAGTTTCCTGTAACTTCAACATCCTCGTCTCCGGGATGCCCCGTGTGATGGGGGTGCGGGAGATACTGTCCGAGTGGGTCGCGTGGCGGGTGGATTGCGTGCGGCGGCGGGTGTTTTTTGAGCTGGGAAAGAAAAGGGATAAGCTTCATCTCCTGCGGGGGCTTGAGAAAATCCTCTTGGATATTGACAAGGCCATCGCCATTATCCGTGAGACGGAACGGGAGGCAGAGGTTATTCCGAATCTCATGATTGGCTTCGGCATTGACGAGATTCAGGCGGAATACGTGGCGGAAATTCGTCTGCGGAACATCAACAGAGAATATATCCTCAAACGTACGCAGGAGATTGCGGATTTGCTGCGTGATATCGAGGACTTGGAGGATATCTTAGACCGCAAAGCCAGAGTGCGGAAGATTATGACGGATGAGCTGACCGAGGTCAGCCGCAAATACGGTGAAGATCGGCACACGGGCATCGTCTACGCCGATGAAATCACTACCTACGAGGAGGAGACGGAGGTGCCGGATTATCCCGTCACGCTCTTCCTCTCGAAAGAGGGATATTTCAAGAAGATTACGCCGCAATCCCTGCGCATGAGTGCAGAGCAGAAGTACAAAGAGGGCGACGGGTCGGGGCAACAGATGGAAGCATCAAACCGGGATGAGCTTTTGATTTTCACGGACAAGTGTCAGGTCTACAAGACACGGGCGTCCGAGTTTGCGGACACGAAAGCGTCCGTGCTCGGCACCTATCTCCCCACGGAATTGGGGATGGACGAGGGCGAGAGTGTCATCTTCCTGCACGTGCCGGGGGATTATAAGGGGAATTTGCTCTTTTTCTTCCAAAACGGCAAGGTCGCCCGTGTGGAGACGAAGGCATACGAGACGAAAACCAACCGCAAAAAGCTCACCGGAGCCTACTCCGACCTCTCCCCCGTGCAGACTGTCTTGCCGCTGCGGGAGGAGATTGACGTCGTGGTCTACTCCACCGAGGGGCGGGCGATTTTGTTCCACACTTCCCTGCTCAACCCCAAGTCCTCCCGCAGTACACAGGGTGTGGGGCTGATGACTTTAAAGAAGGCGAAGTATCACTTACAAGAAGCGAAGCCGCTCGCTGAAACGAACATCCAAGGCACCGCTCGCTATCGGGCAAGAAGCATCCCCGTCGCGGGGGCAAGGCTCTTGGAAGAGGACATGGAAGAACAACAGGTGGGACTTTTAGATGAAGCGTAAGAGTACTCTGCGGCAACACGCCGAGACATTCGGAAGCATCCTCGCGGGCGGAGTCATCATTGCAATTGCGATTCAGATTTTCCTCGTGCCGAATCAGCTCGTCACGGGCGGGATCAGCGGGATTGCGATTATCATCAACCACTTCACAGGCTGGCCTGTGGGGGTTTTGTTCTTTGCCATCAATGCGGTTATGTTTGCGATTGCGCTCAAGCCGCTGGGCTGGGTGTTTATCCTGACGGCCTTTGTGGGCATCGTTACCACCAGCGTTTTGGTGGATGTGCTTGCATTGTTTGAATTTGTACTCACGGAAAATCTGCTGATAGTCGCCGCTTCCAGCGGGGCTTTGATTGGGGCGGGGATTGCGCTTATCTTCCGTGTCGGCTCCTCCACCGGGGGGATAGATATTGCGTCTCGGCTGATTATGCGAAAGCGTCCCGATTTGACTTTGGGGCATCTCATTTTGATTTTCGACGGGGCTATCATCATCGCCGGGGCCGTGGTGTTTCGGCAGGTGGATTTGGCCCTGTATGCGATTGTTTCGGTGTACATATTGAAGCGGGTCGTGGATGCGATTTTGTATCGGAAAAAAGAGGAAACGGAGTGTTCGAAATGATAAAAGGAAACAGAATTGACTTAGTGCCTGCCGGCTTGGACGACAGGCAGGACGTGTACAACTGGTGTTTTCATTCGGAGACCAGCAAATCCCATGCCGGGCCGCCGGATTATCCCGACATGCACATCCCGAGCTATGAAGAGTTTTGCGAGGACTATGCGGATTACTTCTTTACCGGGTCTGCGCCCGAGAAAGGCCGAGGGTTTTTCATTGTACATAACGGCGAGACCGTCGGGTTTATCAGTTACTGCTGCTATCACCTCAAGCCGCAGATATCGGAGCTGGATATTTGGATGAGTTGTGAGGCGCATTGCGGCAAGGGCTTTGGGACGGAGGCGATTGTCTTGCTGGGAGATTATTTGCATCAGACGCTTGATATTCGTATGCTGATTATGGGGCCGTCGGTGAAGAATGTGCGGGCGGTGTTGTCGTATAAAAAGGCGGGGTTCGCGGTGTCTGACGCGCCTATGTGTGATTATTTGTTGGAGGATTATGTGGATGAGTACGGGGATGGGGATTATGGGGTGGATGGGACGGTTGTGTTGGCGAAAACATTTTAAGGGGAGGTGTACACTATGAAAAAACCCGGTAGATGGTTGGTTTCCGTACTGATTGCCATTGTGATTGCCGTTTGGGCGGCGATGGAGTCCTTACAGCCGAGTGCGTTTGTCGAGTTCTTCCGCACGATATCACTTGCGGAGGTTCTCGCCTTGCTTGTCTTTGTCCTTGTGTTTCGGCTTAGTCTTGCACTTATTTTCTTTGGTATCAAAGCGGCTAAAGCGGCAGGCGAAGTCGCGTCTTCTGTTACAAATGCCGCAAATGCTGTTTCTGAGCTTGATTTTCTGAACGAGTTGGAACGCCAGCAAAATTCCGCACCCGCCCCGCCACCCGCCGAGCGGAGTGTGACTTGTGCGGGGTGTGGTGCTACAGTTGTGGTGAGAGGGGGACAGGCCGGCGAGTGTGAGTATTGTCGGCGGTCGGTTTAGGTGGTGCTGTTTTGAAAAGAGAAACCGCTATGGATAACAAACATCGTAAAATGTTCGGTATGCTTTTAATTCTATGTCTCATTCTTTCGACAGTCTCCGGCTGCATGGGGTCTCCTCTTGTGACCGGGACTTGGGACGGGGATACGTTTACCAACCAATGGACGCACATCACGTTCGAGCTGCCTTCGGGGTTCGAGGTGCTCTCTCGTGACAGAGGGCCGGGTTGGGTTGATGATTTTACGATTATGAACGATGATGCTCGTGTTGTCATCGGTTTGACTTACACAGACATCAGCCACAGAGATTTCGACGAATACACAGCCGAAGATTATTTGGGCATCATTCGGGAGTCGCTTTTGGATTCCCAAAGTCGGGATTTTACTTTTGCGAATGACTTTGAACTCGTGACAATTGCCGGGAGAGAATATGTCCTCATGCGCGGGGCGTATACGTATAAAGATAACCCGACAGAGGGTGCGTTTCACGATATCTACGCACACAGATTTGTCAACACCATGATGATTTTTATTGCTGTTTATGACGAGGACGCAAGGGAAACGGTTGATGCGTTTCTGTCCTCTATCGGCACAATTCGCTGAATATAAAAGGAGGTCTACCCCATGGCAAACGTAGAACGCACGATGGAAAACCTAGAAAAACGAGGATTCAAAGTCAGCCGCTTCCCCGACAGAGAAACTGCGGCGGAGTATCTGCTGAACGATATCGGCGGCAAGCCCGTCGGCATCGGCGGGAGTGTGACGGTTGGGGAACTTGACATCTACCCCCGCCTGCTCGAACGCGGGGACGTGTTCTGGCACATGGAGGTGCCGGGGAACGAGACCATCGCACGCGCCAATGCCGCGTCTGTGTATCTCATGAGTGCCAACGGCGTGAGTGAGACGGGGACAATTATCAACATCGACGGGCGGAGCAATCGGGTGGCCAATATGTGCTACGGGCACGAGCGGGTGTACATCATCATCGGCATCAATAAAATCGCCGTCACGGACGAAATGGCACTCTGGCGCGCACGGCACATCGCTTCGCCCAAGAACGCGCGGCGGCTTAATAAGGAGACGCCCTGCGCTTACGGCGATCCGAAGTGTTACGACTGCGACGCGCCCGCCCGCATCTGCGCCACCTTTGTGACGCTGGAGCGGCGTCCGTTCGGGATACCGCATTTTGAGATTGTGATTGTGGACGAGGTACTGGGCTATTGATGAAACGCAAATGTTTGTTCCTCCTGCTTATAGCAGCCCTCTTGACGGGGTCGCTGGCCGGGTGCGGCTTGTTTATCGACAGAACTTATATCGACGTCCGCCCGCATCGGGTAGAGACCGCGCCGCCGCTTGACACGGAGGACTACATCATCATCGCCACGCAGGCCGAGTTGGAGCGGGCGATTTGGGGCATGGTGCAGTCTCGCCAAGAAAGCGGCTTGTTTCGTCTGCTCTATCTCGGCACGGACGGGGTCGAGGCTGTCGAGGCCGCCGTGCGGGAGATGCGGGAACGTCCGCTCACGGCTTACGCAGTCAGCATGTTTGAGCAGCGCATCCTCTCCGAGTGGCAGGGGGTGACGGAGTTGGAGCTTGTCATCTCTTTCCAAAAGTCCGCCGCGCAAATCGACGGCGTACGCACCGTGAATAGTGACACTAGTGCCATGGCACTCTTGGAACAGATGCTCAGGGGCGGTGAGACTTACCTCGCCATCCTCGCCCCCGCGCACATTGCGAATCATGACTTTTTAGAGCGGAGTTTGCGGGATTATTATTACAGCCAAGCCTTGGAGGTAGTCGTCTGGCCGGAGATGGACTTTAACCTCTACACAACGGGTACGGGCAATCGGCGGATCGCCTCCGTATCGCTTGATTTCGGCTTCGACCAGCGCACCCTCGCCCAAATGCGGGGCGATTTGCGCCGTGCGGCCACGGAGCTGATCCGCGAGCTGCCGGAGGGCCTGACCCCGCCACAGGAGGTCATCTGGTTGGCGAATATGCTGGCAAATCGTGTCGTCGCCCCCCCTGTCTCGGACGAGTATGCGGAGGACGATAACCCGGAGGTGTTGTGTGGCCGCACTTGTGACACGGCATACGGTGCGCTGGTCACGGGACAAGCCACCGCCGAGGGCATCGCTATGGCGTTTCAGGCTTTGATGGAGCTGTTGGGGCTGGATGCGCAATTTGTCCGTGGTGAGTTGGACGGCGCGGCACATGCGTGGAACATTTTGGCCTTGGACGGGTATTATTTCCACATGGATGTCTCCATGCTGCGGGAGCTCGGGCCGGAATACGCGCTGTTTGTGCCGGATGAAGTGATGATGTTCCAGAATGGGTATAGTTGGAATGCCGTGCTGTTTCCGCGGGCGGATAGTGGGTGGCGGTATTGGGATTTTGGGGGGTAGGGGGTATATCCTCCTTCCCTGTTCAAGAAGTTATAGAATTGAGGTTAATTGAGATGGCATTATATGATTTTCTCAGAGATGCAGCTTCTGCTGCACAAAAAGCTAAAAATGTTGAACTATTTCAAGCTTTGCTTGATGCACAACAGCAGGCACTAGAACTCCAAACAGAAAATGTTGAGTTAAGAAAAACTATTGAAGAATTGCAAGATTCAAAAGCGTTGGAAGAAAAGGTTGTGCGCTACGAACATGGTGCATTTATAACATTTAGAGATGACGAACGAAATATTCAGTATTGTCCCTCTTGCTGGGGGACAGATATGAAGCGTATCCAAATGAAACGATGGATCTGTGAAACGTTCAAATGTCACGCCTGTGGAAATGAAACAAATCCTAGAATGTAACAATAAAAACACAAAAAAGCGAGACAAACCCATGCCCCCCACTAACCCCC
>Ga0131853_10000834_pt1 | contig 55265 bp, 29 predicted proteins | sample TergutLab28metaG_FD_92764 | JGI IMG/M metagenome (GOLD analysis project Ga0131853, IMG submission 92764) | Labiotermes labralis P1 segment gut microbial communities from Petit-Saut dam, French Guiana - Lab288 P1 (version 2) (version 2) | ecosystem: Host-associated > Arthropoda: Insects >...
AATAATAATCTAATGCAGTGTGTTTACAACCAGCGTTCAAAATGACCGCCTTCGGCCTCGGTACACAGTCTGGTCCATTCTAACTTTCTGGAGAGGAATGTATTCTAAGAAGGCTGGCAGTAAGCTTTCCAAAAATTTAGTGGAAAAGTCACCTGTCAGTCGTTGTGTACATTCGCCATGTGACCTGCTAGAGGTTACTGGCAAGTGTAATTTTTATTTCAGGAATCTCATCCCCAAGTTATGATATAGAGTCACCGGGCATTCTGTAGATTATGCGTTGTCTGGTATATGCGTTAGAAAGAGAGTTTTCTGGAATTAAGAATTTGTGGTTTATTGTTTTTATTATGTGGCATATAAAGTGAGTGTGTGAAGTTGGTGCGTGTCTGGGATTAAAGGAAGTAAACACTCGCTTCTCGATTCAATAAAACTCTCGTTCCGGCGTAACTGCTTGTATGTGTATGTGTGTGTGTGTGTGTGTGTGTAAATATATATATATATACACACACACACACATACGCTTCCAACAACCCTTTAGCGCTACACGTGCAAACTTAGTTTCCGGTTGTGTGGAAATGTTCTAAAGTATGTGTAAGTGTTTTATGAACGTTGATTTCACCGTTCTAAAAAAAAAGATTTCCGTTTGCGGAATAGGACTTTATGATAGAATCAGCTATTGCCTGATGTTTGTATTTTGCCGCCGGTTTAGTTTTTCCCAAAGTTTCGAAGGAGATATGTTTTTTTCCTAATTTCGGGAACTAACAATATAATCTACCCATACAGTTTCAACCCAATATAACTGAATCCTCAACAACACCTCTGTGCAAATCTGAAATCTCGCACATTACACTGATTTTTTAAGTACATGACATGCATTTGCTGCTACTAAGTAAGTGAGCTTTATAGATAGAAGTACAGATTAAATTAATCGCTACCACATTGTCTGCCTCAAGACTTGTGATATGCACAGAAAGGATGTCTGCTGAAATTTCGCGCTGGACTGCTTAGCGGTACGTCTTCGGCATAATTATGAAATGATCTTGAGAGACTTCCATTGTCTATGTGATTATTGTTATTTCCTTCACTTTCACACTACACGTGCGCCCTAGCTTCAGTCAAGAGAACGCCGTATTTCAGTATTGGCGTATTTATTGTTATTATTATTATTATCCTTGTTATCATCTTTATGCAGGTTATTTACAATTACATACCTGAAACAAACTATGTTTCTAAGGTATATATTTTCGCAGCTGTTCTCTTTTTACAACTTGTGCTACATGTAACATTATTTCGCCCTGAATTATATTTTGTACTTTCACATTAGCACATTTCATATTATGTGTGTGCAGTGCCAAATATGGGTGTTTTTTCAGTTCATTAATTTCATTCTTTCTTGGTATGTTGCTCGGGTATTGTGTGAGTGATTTTGAAATTATTATTATTTTTATTATTATTATTAACTTTATATGATTGGTACACAATATACTAAATAATACTTGGTGTCGTCGACACAATGTATGTATAAACTTGTATACAACGTTCAGGTACGTACGTCATGAACGTAAACAGCTGCTATTTCCTTTTAAGTCACAAAATTATACTGGTGCTTACTGTTTTGCATTGAAGGTTTTCGCGACAGCGAAAATCCAAACGGTGATTTTCAGAATAATGACTTATTTTGCCCGTTATATGAATACACGTCACAGAGCAAAATAATGTCTCCATCATCAACAACGTATAATATATACTGAATATTAGTTCAGATGTAGTCTGCGCCCTATAGTACAATTGAAAGAAACGCCCGATTGCTTAACGACATTTGAGTTGCGTATGTAACTTAACTGTACTGGTGACTTAGGTTTGCACGTTTATTCTCCTTTGTGTTTCATTCACTTCTTGTTTCGCTGAAAGTAATTGAACTAGTAAACGAAACTACTGAAACCTCAGTCCATCTCTGGGACGAGGACGGATTACTAGATCCCTGGAGTTCTGAACATTTGATCACGTAGTTTCGACGTGCTTCCCAAAATGACTAGTTTCATTGTTAGCATTGAATGTTGTTAAGAACACTGAAAATTGTCCATAGACACCCTGTGATCCTCTTCCACTGGAATCCCTGAACTATGGCGACTGGCGAATTATAATTACGCGAGTGACGGGATGTGCAGTAAACAGCAGCAACAATAGGCTATGTACAACAACTGGGTAGAGTTTTATATACATGGATCCGTGCATCGTGAATAGAATTTAACAATTTTCCAACTAGATGCAACTTATTCAGTTTATTACATTACTGTAGGCAGCTCTACATATTTCGGGTGTTGACACCCATCATCAGGAGCTCGTACAAATCTAAATAGAGCTTCTGGTATTGATTAACCGGATCTACTACCATCCGCTTTCGTTGTTGAGTTGGAACTGATTCATGTGTGTCGTACGGTAGGTAGACGTGTCTAATATTGTCACTCCACAGGTAAAGCACACTAATTTTAACATGACCTCTTCACTTCATTTCACCACCTGCAAATACCCTCCACTGTACGACCCGTTTTACCCCTCTTCACTGCACTACACGTCACTTCCTTCACTTCACTTCACTTCACTTCATTTCACTTCACTTCACTTCACTACACTGTTTAGATAATTTTCAACACATTCATCTTTCCTTCATTTCACCACCTTAATAAATTTTCTAACCGTCTCTCTAAAAAAATATTTGGTTTACAGGGGAGAGTCCCTAAAATTTCTGCAGGTAACCGGTTCCAGAGTAGGATGGTCCTATTAACAAAGAAATATTTCCCGATATCCGTCCTTTGCCTCCTGTTCCTGATTTTCCGTTCATGATCGACACTTCTCAGGTAGTTGGGCCGTTGTAATCTGTCACCTATAGGCTTTCACGCTCTTTCTCCAGTTTACGCTTTGAAGGGAGCACATATACGTGATATCTTTCTACGCTCCAAAAATGTTTCCCATTTCGATTCGTTCGTATGATATGCAAATTTAGCCGCTTTATTTTGCACCCTGTCTAACGAATATATTTGTCCCTCCCTGTGCGGATCCCAGCATGCAGCCCCATATTCAAGAGTCGGACCTACTAGTGTCATGTAGGCCAAACATTTGGTGCTACTATTCCCCATTTTTGAATATACGCATTATAAAATGTAGTGCGTTCCAGGCCTTTTTCGCCGTGTAGTTGACATGATCAGGCCAACTTAAGTCGCTGCGTAAGTTTATTCCCAAGTATTTACAAATGCTCGCTTCCGGAATTAATTCACCCCCTAATGTATAATTTATTGAGTTCTTCACCCGGGTCCTCGTAAAGCGAACTGCCTTAAATTTACTTGGATTTATTTTTATCACATTTTCAGCCGCCCAATCCACCAGCCTGTCCAGATTTTTCTGCAACATTTCAATGTCCTCATTATTAATAATTCTTTATATATTACACAATTATCAGCGAAAAGTCTACTAGTTGACTCAGTGTTCCTCCAAATATCGTATTGTTCTTGGTTCGATGTGTGTTGGAGATTCGGTGTGGTTGGGTTGGGGTGGTATCCGTCTTGCAGGCTGAAGCCTGCAAGACGGATACCACTCCAACCCAACCACACCGAATCGTCAACACACATCGAACCAAGAACAATACGACCAATGTGGTAATTCAACAGAATAGTCGCAAGCTCCTGATGATGGATACATGAATGTCCGAAACATGTTGATACATAAGAAGTGAAATAAATTGACAAGTGACATCAAGTTGGTCTTTTATTCTTCAACTATCACAATGATGCACGGTCCAATAAACATAAGATTAATGAATGTTGTTAGGACTGGCACCTTTTTTATTTAATCGTTTGGGAGACGACGCTGAGGAGAGCTCAGTAGACCCGAAAGGCGTGCCAGTTTGTCGTAATACGAGTACGTACTACTGGTGGGTAGAACTTTTAATTTGATGTATTGTGTATTTGTGCAAGTGATATGAAGCCACAAGGTATGTTTAAGCACAGAGAGTAGCTACAAAACTTGGAGGAGGAGCGCGTGTTATATGAGTCTGAGGAAAATATTTCTTACTAATTGAGGGAAAGTAATATAAGAGAAGACAAGGGGAGGAAGAACGAAAGCCATTGGATACTGGAAACCAAGATTTTATTATGAAGTCTGATGAATTTAAAATGATATGGAAGATGCCTTCTCTTACACTGTCGGAGGTATTGGTAACTCTGCCAAAAGGAAAGTGGCATTCAGTGTGAGGACTTCGTTTGACCGCCATTAATATTGTTTTCATGTGTTCCTAGAGTGGTGAGGTACTGAACGTATGGAAAGTAGGTCTAGGTTTATTGTTACTGTTCCTGTATACTGTTGGACAGATATTACGTTTCAGTGTGCTCTAATAGATTCGGACATTACCATTTGCTTTTTACTGCCAGATAACAGTTGGGCGTGATTGAGGTTATGGGAGACACTGTGGCTCTCATCACCCCATTGTTGATGTAATTTTCAGATGTCAGTTTAAATGGAAAACTCTCAAAAGTTTCAGATTTATTATTATTATTATTATTATCATCATCATCATCATTTGGAATAGTAGTAGTAACAGCAGCAGCAGCATTAATAACTGAAACTGGATTTGTAACTCCTGAGTTTTCCGTGTTTAATATCCGTGACACACACAGCAAGTACTGAGAAGGCTGAAAGGTGTACAGAATAGCTGCATGATGTAACAAACATTCGTTCAGTCTTTAATTGTAAAAGTATCCAAATATACTACTAATTTATTTTATTTATTATTTTGGTGGTACACTTGTAATATGTAACTATCATCTCACTATATACAGAGGAATAAAGGTCGATGCAGCCTGGAGCCCACCCAGCCTCCTCTAAATAGGTACCGGGTCTTTCCCGGGGGTAAAGTGCGCCCGGAGCGTGCTGCTGACCACTCACTCCCTTCTAGGGTCGCGGTCATGGAAGACTAGAGCTATAACTCTATCCACCCTCTGGGTCACACCGGGTCTGTAACGGGATCACTTTACCTTTACATATATATATATATATGCGTGTGTGTGTGTGTCAAAAGCTATTTTATGTGTTAAAGCAACCATTTTGTGTCGTTGATAGAAATAGTGATTTACTAGACATTTGAAATAATTCTTTAGGTATGACTTGTAGTTTTTGTTTCATTTCAACTTTTCCTTATGTGGTTCCAATCTCTTCTTTCTACTCTGTCACGAGAAAACGCGCCAGTTACGTAGATCACTGACAATAGCTGTTAATGCATTCAAGAAAAGGCCGTAACGAATACCTGGACATGTCGGTAGGTAAGAAATGGGTACAGAATTTTAGGTACTGAACTCTGGGACCAATCCAATCCCTTTATTTCCCGGAGATAAAGCGGCCAGATGAAGCTGATCATTCGCATCCATTTAGCAAAGAAGATAAAGATGCTTGTACAGTACAACGTCCCATATTTTCGTGGTTTGTTGCTAATTTAAGCACAGGGACAAACGTACATTCATCAATACTTCTTAGTGGTTGTTTGTTTGAGAAGTAGGTTGTTGTATCAGTTTATACAGTTAATCCTTCCAGTGCTGTGAATCTTCTACAGGTAACGTCCTTGTATCTAAGAAATAGGTAATTTTTTTTTTGTATGGGTGCTTCTTGGTGTGCTAATTTTGAGGTTTGCTGACCGTGCATCTCAGTATATTTATCTTAGCAATTAACCAACTTGATGCACAAAATTTTGTTTTACAATAAGTTTATTTCATGCCTCTACATGTTTCGAACACCATGTACTCATTATCAGGAGGCCAAAATTTTATTATACAGCCTCTGTTATCATCACACCTATAGGTGGCCGTCCCGAGCACACCTGTGCACGGGACGGCCACCTATAGGTGTGATGATACCAGAGGCTGTATAATACAATTTTGGCCTCATGACGATGAGCACATTGTGCTCGAAACATGTACAGGCATAAAATAAACTTATTGTAAAACAAAATTTTTTGCATCAAGTTGCTTCATTACTAAGATAAACATCGGTGTGCTAAATGTACCCCGTAATTTAGGGCTGCTTTAGAGCAGGCAGTTCCGTGAAACAAACACGAAAAAGAATCTTTGCGACATTTGAGTTTTCCACAGTGGCGAATGTGAAGATTGCTGGCTTCTGAGTTATTATGCCATGCAGCCTGGTAAAAGTGCACCAAAATGTCGTTGGGTCCTCTGCCTTTATCAGTAGGGTTTTATACCCGGCTTTTTTGTGATCCTCCTCGTCACAGTGAATATTGGGGGAGGGGGTATAGACGAGAGAGAAGATGCACCAAATCGAAATTACAGAAAACATCCCCTTTTATTGAAGTCGAACCACTTAATGTTCACCAGAGCACACACTAACACATCCTACTCGCTGCCTTGATGTTATCAAAGTGATACCGTGGATAATGCTTTCGCCACAAAAGTCAGTCACTCTGTTGGCCACTTAACATACATTCTGTAATACGATCCCTGCGCACCTGCAACAACAGTTGCTAAACGGAGAGCCCAAGGCCGGAATTAACAGAGTGAGGAGAACTTGCCGACGCATAATGTAAACAAAATTTACGAGTTTTAGATAAAGCCGTTACATCTCAGGGAAGCCTCTTCCCGGGTTCGAACCTAGAACGGGTAGCTTCAGGTTTTTTTGTTGTTAAGATTGAGATGGAGTGGTTGCCTGACTCATCTGCGCAATTCTTCCATAATACACGGCGTCATATCCGAGAATACATGAAGCATAGAAATATTCTTTCCTTTAAATAAAATTTTGAGTGTTGTTAGAAATTTTTTCCTTTTTAATTGAAGTTCTTACAATGTTAGAAACTTGAGCTTTAATGTAGGAGTGACAAGGTGCATAAATCGAATGATTCAAGGCGCGAGTTGCGTTTGTTTTCCACTGAACAACAATCATACTTATACCGATCTTGTAATGAATGTCTCAGCCCTTACAGCGCAGAGATAAGAATTCGTTTCCGAGGGAAAGTACTTCAAACAACCAAGAAGTTAGTTTCGCGACCCACTTTTGTTAGCGCCTTCTGTATCGCAACCCACACTGAATTGTAATCAATCACTGAGGCGAGAGACTCGCCGTATACACAATATTTCTTCTGGTATAATGAGCGGAGTGTCTACTGAAACATTTGCCGTTGAAGGTTTTGATGCACTTGGTAACCCTCTTCATGTTTGATGCATAAACTCGAGGAATGTATCTATTGTTAGACGAGCAGCTGCGCAAAAGGAAAATTAATTCCATAGGGCGCATGATAGTTTTTTTGGCCCCAGAATTATTCTACTTTTTCCCTCCAGTTTTGAAAGAATTTTGTGAGAGTAACTTCCATTGTTGGCGAAGAATGGTTTAATGAGGAATCGGTGCTATTTTACGTGTTCTTATATGTTTGGTCACTGAGGAAACACTTCAACTCTCCAGCGTTGCTTATGAGAAGGAATAGCGCATTTAGTGTAGTTACTATGCTACTGGCTGCACGAGCTACAAGCAAGTTTTGATATCCGAAAGAAGCAACATTTTTTCCCCGATGCTTCTAGACCAGTTCCATGGTCCATTCAGCTTCCTATTCAGGGAGTGGCGGTGGTTCTTTCCCAGCAGATGGTGCGTGAAGATCACAAATCACCTCCGAGCTCACCCGTTCCGTGTTCTATCCCGGAAACAGGCTTCCTTAATTTGTAAAATTTTATTTTAAACTTCTATAGAATATTTCTTAAATGTTTAGCTTGGTTAGTCGACATCCTTTCTTCTTCCCCACGATTTCTCCTCAGACCATTAGATTAAAGACACATTGTTGCAGAAGTGTGAATTTTGAGAGAGAGATACAGAGATTGAGTGACAGAGATGAATATCGGCTGGCCGATAGAAATATTTATTTGTGTGAGGCGCGGCAAATTTTAGCCATTTGCTTTCGATAATGGCATCAGGCGATAGCACTCTGGGCTGGAATTTTTCAAACGCGTGTTTGAACAAGAAATAGGTTATCCCCGTGAATTATTCGAGGTATTGAAGCAGCCATAACAAGTGTATGTATATGTGTGTGTGTGTGTGTGTGCAAATCACAAAGTTGCTGTAGTGATTTAATGTAAATCGAGATCTATATAGTAGTGATGTATCTTTCCTTTGGAAAGTGTAATCGACTGGATTATTTATTGTGTTATTTGTTTATCGGTTACTTTTTCTACTGATATTAAATGGCCAGTGTTTTAAAAAAAGGATTTGTGAAAAATAAAGTTCAAATACCATTGAACATCATAAATTTGGGACATCTGTTTTTTGTTATCCCGATCAACAAATGCACAATTTTTATATATAATATTTTGTATATCCTAAATGCTTCTACCTGTTTCAATACATCTGCATCATTTTCAGACAGCCTTAACCTTGTGCTTGCTAAAGTTACAAAATTATTAACGCTATTAAAATTACAAATCAATAAAACAGCAGAGAAAAATGTGATCGTTTTTAATGATAAAATCTATAAAATGTTAATAAAATGTGGAATTTGTCGTTTAGTGGCTGCATATACAATCTGGACGGTCCAGATTGTATATGCAGGAGTTTGGACTTAAAATTTCAAACTTAATTTTGTATTGATAACACGTTTACCTTCATCGATTAAAAGGCAAAGAAATATATAGGTGGTCTGCTTCACCAACAACTTCGACGGCCTCTCTCACCAGTCACCTTCCACCCTTCCGTAGTGTCCCTGAGAGAGTGATAGAATCAAAATCTCCGCTGAGTTTAGCACTAAAGAAGTCGAGAGTCAGTACACACCCGGGCACAAAGAAGAAGATCGGTTGTACTTCCTTCTATTACTAGGATTAAGAAAGCGTGGAATTGTAGAAATATACTCACTCTTCCTCATGTGCTTCAGTGGCACGTTGCTTAATTAAGCAAAAGACATTTTTAACTTTACTCTTGACATCGTTTGTACCAATATACTTCGTCGTGGAGTGGGCTGTGACAAATGAAATATTCATATTAACCACGTGTAACATAACTTGCAATGAATATCGTGACTGTTTTAGGGGGAAGAGTGAATGAGTATGGAAGAGGTTTCAAAATATATAATTCCATGGAGCTGAGTCCTTAATTTACTGAGAGGTATTCAGTTAGCCTAGAAATTTCCCGAATTTTATAGAACCCGAATCTTCGTCACATGTTCACCAGAACATACAGGTTGTCCATGTCTTGAGCTAGATGAATCCAGCCTGTACCCATCCACCCTACTCCGATCGACTTCAACGTTATCAAAAACTTACATCCATTTGTTCAGCGTAGGAGGCTCCACGCCATAATGATGAGACTGAGTTCCGGTGTTTTTAAACATGGTGATTGTGTAGGGCAGGGATTTGTTAGCCACCCGCCCAACCACCAGGCTGGACGGATACTACTTCTGGGCTGTTTTCAACTGTTTACTCACTCTACTCACAAGTTCCTTCCTTATTTTGAGACCGTCTCCCGCACACGGAACCAGAGGACGTAATCGTAGAGAACCATCTAACGTGGATCGTAACCTATATAATTAACCGTCGTTTGTGGTCGCATTTGCTTGCCTTTACATTATGGTTACTTTTCAGAAAACACTCGATTTCACAGCCAGGAATATTCAAATAATACTTTCGAAACCTAATGTTAGTGAACTTACATAACCTTGAATTCAAGGATCTAAATTTCCCCAGAATTCTTTTGTCTGGACTTTCCGCAAACCCAGTATTCTCGACCCTGAAATTCGTGCAAATTTGTGGAAAGTTTTTTAGTATAACGGCTCGATGTATGTTTCTAAGAACTGCAATGTTTCTACGGTCGTCTTACGCTCTTGTACGTTCTAGTCGAGCGGATCTACTATACAGATGTCTGTAATCAACACGACCGCACTAGACTACTTTGCCAACGGCGTCTCTTGCTGACGAGTAGCCAAACACACAGTCCAATGAGATGAACTTTAAATCGATTTAAATCATCCTGACGATAATACATTACACATTCGTTTTCTGAGTTTCTGGATTTCATCAGTGGTTTGTAGTATTTGAGATATCACGACGTTTCAGAAACCATATCAGTTTCCGTATCCAGACGACTGAGCGTGTCTACTTATTCGTGTCGTGACATATGCATATGCCGCTCCATTTTCCACCGGAGGACGGAAAGATATCCATTCGTACAAAAGCTATTGTCTGAAATAACGAATGTTTGACAGACCCGAAAATGAAGTGATTATAAGCGAAACTTTTATGTAATATAAACTGCCATAGGGAATGTCATGGGTACTTACTGGACGTGTCTTGTTTCAGTGGACTTCTTATTAAATACTATGGCTGTGAATGCCGAGTGATTCAAAGTTCTACATGTCGCTTTCACTGAGGAAGTGTATGCCTCGTGTAAGCTGCAGAAAGGAGAGAGAGAGAGAGAGAGAGAGAGTTCAAGCAGGAAGTAAGTTATGGCAGTGTTTCTACATTTCCATGATGATTCTGCTATGTAATTGTTTAGTAACATTTATAGATGGGGCAAATGGTTCATTCTTTATTAAACTTGCATTTCATAATAATAATAATAATAATAACTGCAATTGGGTTGTCACCAGGTGGCAGTGGTTATTTTACATGTATACAAAATATGAAATTGGTTACTAATAAATTTAAGTCTGGAGGACTACATGAGAAGCATGTGGTGGCAATGTGGAATCTTTGGAACCATCTCGGCATTTGCTTATACACAGGGAAACCAAGAAAAACTTTTGTCGAGGTGGCCGGTCCCAGGACCTTCTGAATACTGACTTCTAGCCAGCAGTCCGGCATCTAAATTAAAGACAGCAACAAACACAAGAAGAAATATAGAAATCCCATACCCAGATATATCTGAGCTACATTTATTCCCAATTTAGGTCGTACATTTAACATCTTAATCACAGTGATAAATTGTGACGAAGACGAATAACTAAAATATGAAACATGCTAACACCGTATGTCATAAATACATGCTTCATTTTTGGATAAGCATAAAAAAATTCAAGGAGTTTGGATTAATTTTTACATCAGCGTCATCATTAAAATGTATATTTTCTTACTGGTTTGTTAGTGTGTTTAAAGTTGTCATAACTACGCTAGTTTTTGTTAGTGCCAGTATTCTATACCTCTCTTTTCTGCGTTCTCAGTACAGCTTTTCAAGCATGTTCTTCACTAAGACCGGCACTTCCGAGCTCTACCAATATATCTGTTTCCTCTTTGTGGTATTTGTAGAATATAGTTTTGCTGTTATTTATTGAATCAAATAAAACTTGCCTAATAAATTTTAAATTAACGCAATTTTAAGCTAGCGTTTTCTCCACGCCACGTGTATAGATAGTACAGACGTTATTCTTTTTTACTGAACCACTTAAGTAGGAACAGCTTGCAGTAAGACGGCTTCCGTTTGCCAATAATTTAGGAGGGCCATTGTGTTGCACATCCTGTCGCTTATAATTAGTTGTAATCTTCTTAAACAGAAGACACATAAGGTAAGATTCTTTGTTCAACATGCCAAGATTCGGTACTTCGAATCTTCCTCTGTAAGCGCCTAACAGCAAGCGATATATCACGTTACGTATTGTGAAGAATGAAATTCTATCGCTTCACCGAAATGGCAGTGATAAGAGAGCGTGCAACTGAAATTGATCCCCTGAAATTATGCAATTTCAGGTCTTATTGGATACGTCGTTAGCCCTTGTCCCTTTTGTGCGACGCAATCACTGGCACTTTACTGCCTCGGCTTGCACTGCCAATCGGCAGCCGCCCCTCCCCCATATAATGACTCCCATTGCTTCTCAGGGTCTTCGAATAGGGAACAGACAATGGTAGATTCCTTACCAGCTTGTACATTTCTCTCTTGGAAGGTTTTATCGATCGTTTACCCTTCGATAAAGCCTCTTTCTGCCGTTATATTCCTCCGAAACGGGGAGAGTGATTTCTGGTAGGAAATTCAATATGATAATTAACACGTCTTCATATTCCGAAGTTCCGAGTGCGGATCTAATTTGGGTACCTTTTGCCTTATGCGATTTTCGCAAATATTCCCAGTCATTACAGACTGGGAGAATATTTTAAAGCGCCCTGCGACCAATTTCTTTAAGTCAATACCCTCTTATAACTCAACACAAAATAACCAGTGTACGTGTAACGTAACATTCTGGCACGTTCGCGTAACTATTGTTCCAGTGGAAGCACAACAATCAATTCTCTGTGTATTGTTGAGATGCACGTCGCTGCTATCTATACAGACATTTGGAGCTTTGCACAATAATCCTTTCATGGAAATGTTTTGTGTCAGTTTCATAAAACGTATGTTGGTATGTAATGGCCCACCTTCGCATATTTCTGCTGCAGATAGTTGGCTTGTTTAGCTGTTTATGTAGTATCAGCCTGTACCATGCTACGAGTTTGTTTTGATATTTACTGCATGATTCAGCTCTTTTTCCAAGTAATGAAGCAGAGACGCGCAGGAAGAAGACGGTCAGTTGCTTCGGGAGGAAACAGTCCAAACGTTCTAAGTGTGAAATATTTTCCAGTGTTATAAAAATAATTATCTCCATGAAATGGAGCTGTTGTTTGGATACACGATTCGGTAAGTCAGTCATTGCTTGCCATTTGATTTGTTACCCGTGATAAATTTCCCAGATTGGTGATCATCGCTTGTCCAAATTAGAAAAGAAGGGCATTTTGGCCTCAAAATGTTGTTTATTGGCAAACGGGTAAACTATAGACCTAGTAATTATCTTTATGCACTTACTAAGGTAATATTTTTGTTGCTATGATTAACCACAAAGCCCTGGTGTTAACGTAGCTAATGTGATGCAGAAAATCGGTGGCAAAGGTGTTGAAAGAAGGAGCTGAGCACTTCCAAAATCAACATTATGTGTGCGTAACATAAGATATAATACAGCATCGTTAAACTTGTTTTGGCATGCCATAATGTGATTTGACATAGGTAGAAAAAATTACAACCAGAAAAATCTGATAATCTTCTTATGATTTGTGAAAGTAATTCTGCATCTAGCAACCCTTTTCACCGTACGACCTCTTGCCAGAACTGCGTTGAATAAATTGTGGTCTCTCAGTACTCATTCCAGTTCGCCTGCAGTTCGAGCACATTACAAGTCTACATATAAAGTGCCTGAAGCTGCTCTTCCTTAGACGTACAATTTCGCTTAGCAAATCGGAATAACAGAAATGTCGTTGCGCATTTTCTCAGTTTTTGTAAACGTTGCCATAAAACATCTACACGTCAGACGGAATTAAATCAATTATGAAGCAGTAAGTCTTAAATATTGTGAATGTTGTCTGTATTCTTTCCTTACTTATCCGGCACGAAATTCTCATATTTTCTGCCCCGCTTTTATTGTCATCTGTGGCCTGGTCGGCACTACCATGTTTTCCTACATTATCTCATAAACGCCACGGTTTTCGGAAAAGGTTTTTGGACATAAATTTCGTGTTTTGGTTTTCTCTACACCTTTTGCTTGAAACATTCTCATTCTAAGAAAAATTCAGCTATGTGTGTTACCATATATGTACATACATTTTCATGCAAAGAACCCGTTATTCTTGTTAGATTTTGATGAAAATTGAACATTTTGTACAGATTTTCGAAAAATACTCAAAAATATCAATGTCGTGAAAATCAGTTCAGTGGAAGTCGAATTGTTTCTTGTGGACGGACAGAAAGACGAACAAAACGGACAAGCAGACGGAAGAATAGACAACCATAATAAAACTGTTAGTCACTCTTCGCAATTTGGCGAAAGCGCTTAATTAGCCTCTTATCCGACCCTATATACCTCGTACGTGAAAGCCAGGCAGAGAAATTTAATATACCGTACATACACCACGGACGTCAAGATATGTGCATAGTTATGAGTTAAAATTTCACGGATATTTGTTAGCTTTGCTGGTAAAAGTACCTGTAAGTTCAAGTTAACTGCAATTTAGGGTATGGGCTTCCCTCACTTACTGTGTAATCATTGTGTTTCGGGTTACATCACTTTGATACGAATTTCTCTTACGGCCCTTTCGTATTCGCATTATTTTAGCCCATTGCTTCGCGTTTCCTTTTATGATTTGACAGGCGTTATTTATCGACGTTATTCTTTGGCCATCTGTTTGGTCGCAGTTGCCATCCACACTACGTGCATATACTGTGTTTGATCGGCGTTAACGTAGGATTTGTGTTCATTATGACCCTATATTGTGTTTGTACAGAATTTGATGTAAACTGGTGTTAGACTGCGACCAGTGTCGCCAATTAGACCTATTCAACAACTTTTCTCTACATTCTTTGCTGTACTGGCAGTCATGATCCTTTATGTTTAAGGCTTTTGAGGTTATCAGAAAGGAGATTATGTACAGTGATTTTGGGGGAGTATGTCACCCCATGGGTTCGTAAATGTGTATCAGCCTTTCGGGAAATTTGTTACTTTTCTCTTCAGGGTAGAACAATAAGCGGAGGACGGTGGGAAGTGGTGAGATATAAGGTAAGGTGACAGGATATGTGTTGTTGGAGAGATGCAGTGGGGGATGATGGCACAAGAGTGACAGTGTACCGAAAGGAGATGAATGGGTAAAAATGTGTACAGTATAAACAAAAATGAAATGTTTAAAATAATAGAAGTATTCTCTTCCCACTCACGAAGGCATGTTGTGGAGATAGTGGTACAGCTCCACTCATTCGTAACCACGGCACATTTTGGAGGTACCAATGTAATAGGAGGTTGGGTGAGCATCAGATCCGGTCTGCAAGTTTTGGAGAAGAGAAATATTTCTTGGCCTTTCCGATAATTTTTTTCCAAATACAAACGGACACAATTATCTTTTGCCATGCGTTGACTGAAGGGGAAATCGTCATCAGCTTGGCCACACCAAGACTTCACCCTTTTAGTCACTCGTAGCTTAAAAGGTGTCTGTTTAGTTCCCGTAGGTCGCAGCTGTGTTCTGCAATAGGATCCTTGCTACGGCGTGCGGCGTGTGAAGTCCACGCAAAGTGCTGATAGAGATATTATAAAATTATTTTACCACAGAATACCGTGTAAGCTAAGAACCATGGCTTTGCTTGGTGTTTTGGGCGCTGCCAAATTTTGATGGTGGGTTAAAGCAACCACTCCCGAGACGTCCTTCGAGGTGTCGTGAGATGAAAAATAAGCTAGAGGGGCGCTGGTATATATCCAAAGTTCTGCGCGGGCTCCATGCTCCGTACGGGGGTGTATCAGTGTGTCCGTTGGTCCACAATCTGAACAGATCTCTGTTTCCATCAGATGAATATTACAGCCTCACATTCGTGGGCACGAGGTCGTAGATCACCAAATACCGCACAGGCCCTGCCGCATCCTTCACGACTACTTGCGACAAGATTCTCCACACTAAGTGCAAGTTTATGGACGGGGACATGTTCATAATCTTTACACTCCAAGCCACGGACTTCGTGCCCGCGTGGACATCCAACGTTCCCCAAACGCGCCTTTAATAGATGTTATCCGATTCCCACATTTATTGGAGGTAATAGTTTCTCAGACATTCCAATGTTCTGGGAATCGCAGTTAAACAAGGGGTGGGTTTACGATTGGGGAAAAATTATCCCCAAATCGAAATCATATAGCCGTCAAAGAACTGGACAGATGGCGTTGTACATTGCATGTCAGGAAAAAGAGACTGCTGCATTTAAGCCCAAATTTTATGAGTTACATCCCTCCCTCTCCATCTCGCGCCTGAAGGGTCATAGTACCTTCATATCTCCGTCTGCAAATGAACCAGGTAATTGAAATTATAAGTTGTAGGACTTCCTGAAAGGGGAGGCCGTGTTTGTCCAGACATCTAAAAGGCCGAGGCGACGTTCCACGCGAACCAAGGCTCTACTAAAATCCCACCCACGTGCAGTCCTCTTAGAAATAAACGCATTTGAAATCCCAACCCATGATCACGTCGTACGGAAGAGATCGGAGTAAGTATAACAGGTCCATATTATATATATTTTAACGTGTCTGTCTGTAATATGTCCCACACGGTGTGTGTAGAATGACAACGCTGACCCTTACATAGACTGCCACAATTCCACCTGCCGAGAGCAAGCGAGTGACTCTTGCTAAAACAGTTCCCTCTTTGGCCAATATACCCGTCCCTCGACGTGTGTCGGCAATGTTTTAAACACACTATGTAGCCAACGATGCTACACACGCCCTCAGTTATACCGCCTGCAGAAGCAGGATGTCAGTGGCCCGTTATAGGCCAAGCCTGTCAACATACCTAATCCTGTCCGCAAAGAGTATCTTTTGATATTTAGTGTCGGTATCTTGTGAAGTGAATCCATTGCGTAGGTATGGTGGCATTTCCGAATTACTACACGTCGTCCATCGCATGCGACATCCAATTTTCCAATGTTGTGTAGTATGATGTTCCGTGTGGCAAATATGTTTCACATTTTCTCCGCACCTCTCGTAAGTACCGAGCGTAAATGACAGATTCTAAATTTGCCTCCGCACGAAAATCTCTTCAATCTCGGGTTGGTAGGGAAAATTATGTAATGTCTACAGCTTAAACTCGTATATTTCATGAATGTTTGAAGTACTTACGTTCTGATTTGCTCCATTGAAAGAAATAGTGTTTCTTCTCTAGTGAAATTTATTGCAGTGCTCTAAATTTACTCTGACACCGGCTTCGTGCCCGCTGTCGATTACTTCGATCAGAGTAGTTTTGTGATCTGGTTAACTGGTCCTCTAGTCCGGCGGAAACGCCAGATTACCTCGTCGTGTCGTCGTCCGTTTCAGTAGCCATCAGGCAATCTTCTCCCGCCATATTATTAGGATTTCTCCTAGAAACCTGTGTGCCTCCGCCTGGCATTCTTGGTTGGTGATGTAATTAGATAAAAGGTTGTCCGCAGGTAACACAGATATTAATCCATCATTCGTCGGGTTCTGCGAGGGTACACCTCCCGCATCTACCGACTCTGCAACCATCATGTGCTGGCCCTGCTCCTGTACAGTTGTCTGGTCTGAAATGTAACTCCAGTATTTGCGTTAGGGTGTCCATTTATCAGTTGTTTCGGGGTTGTGCACGTCACATGAGTCAAATTGGCCAGCACGGTAATGCCACCGAGTATCAGTTGCGGCCCCACCTCTACCCAATTGCACCATTTGCGCCCTCGTTTGTTGTAGATTTTGTCGCTTAGTGTTCACAGTTCGAAGTCCCTGGAACTCTCCTGTGCCGTATGGTCTGCAGCATTGCCCACAAAGCAGGTGACTGGCAGTCCCACGTAGGATATCAGTACCAATAATTGTCTGTATATAGTTTATACGGAATGTGCTTGTTCAGGTCCATTGTAACTAGTCGTGTGCCAATCGCCGCTTCATAGCGGTATGTATTTGGGCATTTTTTATCTGTTATTTCCTTACGATACCGGATTTAAGCATTTCTGTTTGATTGACGTCAGCAGGCAATTTGGGCGGTAAGTTGGCTACTTGGACGTGCCTCCTGCCCTGCCTGGCGGGGCACCTGTTTCATAGTTATATATCGCTGTAATTTTTTGCGGTCAATTAATGCAGTTAACGCATGTGCCTGCGCGAAATTATCACTGCTGAACAAAATTTAATTTTTTTTGTCCCACAGACTTCAATTATTGAACTTAGCAGTACGTTTTATGCTGAATTCAGATACGTACATGTATTTTTTTATCTGGAAAAGTTTCAAATATACAGAAGAATTGAAATGTGCAAAATAGTACTTTACGTGCTCTTGAAACAAGCAGAAACTTTCCTCTAAAATGTAGAGTCGTATGACTTACCCCGGAATACGGCGTCATTTACATTCCTCTTCAGTGTCCAGCAATAGTCTGCTACTATACTTGAGGTCCACTTGCCTTGGTACCGTTATTCCATAGCCATAATATCTTGGTGAAATCTTTCACCATGTTCGTCACTGACTTCGACGAGTTTTTCTGGGAAAATTTCCAAATGTTATTCCAGAAAGAGGATTTTCATACTCATATTGCATCCCATAGCTTTATACGAAGTCAACAGGTGCTGCACAACGTCCTGATGGTTCGCTGCTTTTTGACTTCCTAAGAAGTCCTTGCAAATCCTCTTAAGTGACAACCATGCATTTCTTTCGGTCTAATTCCGGTCTTCATTGAACTATTTATCTTGCACCATTTCCCTTATCTGGTGTCCTATAAATATGCCCTCCTTGATTTTAGTGTCACTCATATTTGGGAACTTATTCCTCACATATTCGAATCCACAGCCGGTTGTATCCATACCTTGCACAAAGCTTTTCATTAGGCCCAGCTTTATGTACAAAGGGGCAGATAAATTATCTTCGTAAGAACAAAAAGAATACTGACGACATTTTTTCTCCCCTGGCGTCAGCGATATCCCATTAGGTCACAGTTTATTTACATAGTGATTCTTCTTTTTCCGGCTGAGTCACTCGCACAGGTAATAGCAGTATTTTATGTAACCGTGTTGCTTTCCGAGTAACAGCGCCACAACCTTGAGATCACCACATAACTTCCACTTAAATTCCTCATGCTTAGTCGTTTCCAGGATGTTTTCACAAATTTCCTTCATGTTGGCTGCATGAACCAAAGGAATGAAGGGGAATCTATTTCCGTTGTGGAGTAGAACCACCTTCAAGCTTGCTTTTGACGAATCAATGAACTAGCGCCAATGATCTGTGCTATATTCATGGCCAAGAACTTCCATAATGGAACAAACATCATTGCAAAACACGGCTCCATATTTCTGGGAGAAGAAATCCTTGAATTCTTCATGGCACCCACGGTAAAAACACACCTTAATGGCCTGGCGCAGAAGATTCCAGCCCTTTAACCTGAAGCGAAAAGAATGGGCGATTCAGAAATTCTGGAAACATATTCAGCGTCCAAAAACGCATCAGAAACAGACGTTTTTCCTCCTGGGACAAAGTATTTTTTCACCATGTTATAAAAACTTGCCGTTTAGGCCCATCTATCTGGATCGTCGTAACTTTATTCTCGTCCATTAGTCGATGCTTATTTACCCATTCGTGAATATCAAAAGCCGATATTTTCGAGCTTTCTTTATAGAAAGTACACACCTGTTATACTTTTATGGCTTCGTTTATAACAAAGCAAAACGAAACACAAAGAGAAAGTACTGTATCACTGGATAGCACTCGCCCACGTATAGATTTGGGATGGAAGTAAACATCACCACCCGCACCTTGCGACTGCTCGATCCAGACTATTTATTCAAACTCAGGGTTTTCCAGCCCGTAGTGTAGTCGCTATACCGCTAGACTGGTTCATTTAAATGTACTATAAAATAATTTACTAGTTTGAAGTAGGTGGGATTTTTTTTATGTATGGTGCAAAATAAAATAAAACAAGAGGAAGGATCTGTGTAGTAGAGAAAAACATTTAGGAATGTCGCAGCCCTATAAAGAGCCGTCAGATTTGGAACAAAGTAAGACGCACTGCAATGAAAGGAAATGGGGTAACGAAAATCGAAATATCAGCCATAGGATTTAACGTTGCAGACGATGCTTGTTGCGTGTGTGCTTGTATTCTGCTGTGCGATGTTTAATCAAATCCCTGTCAGCTGTAATTCTTGTTTTGTTCTATTTGTAATAGGCGTGATATTTCATTTAAATTTTTGTGCGCCTTTACTTATTTGATCGAAGTTACTGTGCAATACATTTTCTTTGCGTCCGTACAATGGTTGATCGGATTTACTAGGAATCACATTTTGTGTGTACCTGTACTCTGTTTGGTCGGTGTTACTGTGTGTTACATTTCGTGTGAGCTGGTACAATATTTTATCGGATTTACTGTGCATTATAACTCATGCGCGCCGGTACACTGATTGATCGGTGTTACTGTACTTTACATTTCTTGTGAGCTGGTACTGTGTTTGATCGGATTTACTCTGCATTATAATTCATGCGCTCCTGTACACCGTGTGATCTGTGTTACTGTGCGTTATATTTCGTGTGTGCCTGTACACTGTTTGATCGGAGTTAATCTGTAGTGCTATGCATGTGCAAGCCGGACGTGTTTTGCTGCGATGCAGAAGGATTACATCGGCCCAACTGTACGTAATACCATGCGAAGAGGTTGCCAGGACTTGATGCATGCCCAAGATTTAAGCGGCTGTGTTATTATCCTGTGTAAGTAACCTTGTTTGGCAACATGTTAACTCTGGTCTTTACTCAGATGGGACAACTGAATTCAAGGGCACGCTTCATGTATGCTTAAACCTTGACTCGTAACTGTCCCTTCAAAACTGCAAGATCTGGGTAGTGGAAAAAAATTTAGCATGAAAATTCTTATGCATGCGTAAAATTGTGAAGTTTTATGTGTTTAAATTCATTCTGGGTCCTCTTGTGATGAAGGTGCTTTTCCTTAACTTTGAAGCACTATAGTCTTCTAAGTAAATTCTTTTTCTACCTCACAGTAAGAAAGATTACTTCCATTACAAAAGCAAACAGTAAACGTTTTCCTATCTGTTCTTTATTAAGAGTATAATATGGAACGCACAAATATATTGAGAGGGCAGAGTGAAGTACCTAATGTTAAAACAGGCGATACATATAGAAAGAGCTGTGCTTTATAGGGCTATAGGCTTTTATGTAAGGTTGTTCGGACGCATAATGTGAATTATATTACTGACGTAAATAATCACAAGGAAAACGGGAATTTTTGGATGAAATTTTTCTGAAGTAGTTAACATGAAACCGCTTGTTCTAGTCTACTTTCCTTAACATCAAAGAAACGGCCGTTTCTATTTTACTGTGACCTATGTGGTTTTCAGTGTGTTCAATAATGTATAAACAACGGAATGATGTAGGACGGCATGCCACAGGAATTTTTTCAGAGTTATATTTAACGACGTGGTTGCAGTGAACTTGACAGAAGGAGCTGGTGTAAGACTATTATGAGTTCCGAAAATTGACACACAAATTATAAGTTCTCTTTGACATAAATTTCGAAACTGTATTGCTTAGAACCTTTGCGTTGCAAGGCGATGGCTGAACACTAATTTGAGCTACATAGTTGTAAATTCATAAAGCATTTTATTGTAAATATGTAAACAAACTTTTATATATTTTGGTTATTTTGCCTTGATAAGTCAAACTTTGCCGTGAATAGAATATCACATATGAGTTCATCATAACGCATAGGAATATAGTGGTTGGTGTGTTGGAAGATGTAAAATATATAGGATTGCTTATAAAACTTTTGTGTATACTTCTGAAAGAACAGCTGTTTGTTTGGGCGTGATGGGAGCCTGTGTTTTAATGGAACTGATTGCTAATGCTGAGACTAACTATACACTGTGACCTAGGAATCAGTAACGTGAGTTGAGTCTATTGATACATTCAGTTCTGCGTTTAGAATTATACAATTTAAATAGCCCTCAATTCCTTGTTTATTAACATCAGGCATGCATACTCTTTAAGATGTCATTCCAGCCTGCTTGGAGACAGATAAGGAAAAGCATAAACAGTTTATTTGGGCCGAGGATCTAACGCGGGGTAATAAGAAGTCGAATAATTACAAATCTGGGAAGTTCAGTTAAATTAAGATGGAGTTGCTTGCTTAACGAGTCATGGACAGAAATATTGTCTCTAATTGTGGAAGTTTTGGGGATATTCCTTTCAGCTGCATACAAGTTCAGTTTTGCGAATAGAAAGTTGGAACCTCTCTTATATGACAGGTCACAGTGTAACGAAAATCTTTTTCACGAAAGTCATCAAATATTCCTCGCATATCCAACTCTGTGACCAGCTGCAACTAACCCTACAGTGCAACCGCAAAAACGTTATTAGCTGAACATGTTGTCTGAATCATTGTGAAACTTGGGACGAAGCCCAGCCACGACCAGCTATTAGCTGTCGTCAAGACAGCCTTGTTTTTCGGTGAGACACCACGTATATTTTCGGGTCAATGTTCAACCTTTGTGGGTGGAATAGAAGAAACCTTGATCTACCTTGAAGAAAGGCACCTGTCGAGAAAGGCTCTGAGGATCACCCAGCCTCCTATACCGCGGTACCGGGTCTTTCCCACGGGTAAAGCGGCCAGGGCCTGGCGTTTACAACCCACTCCATCTAGCTCAGAGGATAAAGAATATGTAGAACTATACCTCTACTCCCCGTCTGGGTATTCGTGGCCTGTTCTAGAGTGAAATTTACTTTTTACCCTGAAGATAGATGAAGAGCGTTTCACCGAAGCGTTGCTGCCCACCAAAGAGACTGCGTTGTTTCACAGCACACAAGACGGTATATTTATGTTCACTGACATAACAACCTGAATACTCAGGTTCTGTTAGCTAAGTTTGCTTCATTAAGGATTTCAGGTATGGGTATTTATTCTCATTTCTGTCGCTTATATGCAGGTTTTATGTTAGTAACTGCAAATAAAATTGTGTATGTAAGGTCAGGTGTTGCAGCGGATAGAATTATTTAACTTCAACTAACAGGTTTTGTGGTGATGAAAGTCCGTATTTTGAATATGATGAGAAAGGAGGGAACCATAATTTAGAGCGCCGCCTTTTGTAAGCTATGCAATTGTATGCAGCTGATGAGTTATCTCTACAATAAACATACAGAGCGTGCTGCTGTCTGATGATTGCGGTTGGACTTGGTAATCGTTAGGTACACTCTATCTACTGTAAATTAATATGTACAATTGCACACGCAGTATCTCTCAGCACGTAATGCTTGAAATTTCATTTCACGGGTTGCGAAATATAAGCATGATCCGAAAATTTGGTCGCTCCCGGTCTGCTGTTGTTTTTCCACATTTGCCTTCATGATTTCTTGTTAAAGATAGTACAAAACTGACGATATCAACAATAAAGTTGATAGTAGCATTATGCTCCATTTTTGCATTCTTATAAAACAACCTCATAAAACTGAAAGTATGTAAACTGCAAATAAATAACAGAATTTGGCAAACTTAGCTTGTATTTAAAAAACAAAGGTCTGTTGAATAATTTAAGAAATCTAAACAAACCGTAGCAACAATCATAAGGTTTACAGGGAATGCGTCTCAGTTTCATCTAAAGTTTTGCTTCACTTCGACAAATATTAGCCAACAAAAACGCCTGAACATACGTCATGCTTTTTTGTCAGATGTCTATTGACATTGAAAGGGATTATCAGTTATAAGAAAATATTTCATTTCTCATATTTATTCAAAACAACCTTACCTGTTTCACAGTTTTCGCTCCGAAATCACAGCCGACCGAAGAATGTTAACAGCCACTACGCAAGGATGTCAAAGCAATGAGCAAAAACGAAAAAATCCTTACTTAAGGGTATGAAACCCAAAACCAGATATGCTTAAAAGCCAGGTAGCTCTTTCCAAAATTACTTTTGAACAGCACATTGCAATTGTTTCCCTTTTGAAAGAGATGCCCACAAATTCATATTTACGGGGGGCAAAAAGCAGTACAGTAAAAATCATGCAAGAAGTAATTTCTGCGCGACTTGTCGTAGAACACAAGTGTTGGGCTAACGAAGTGGCTTATGGCCTAGTCTCCAAAATTATCTGTCTTCAACAAAATATGATTTTTAATTATCCCATATGCTATCAGACAAACTGCATCAAGCTATACGATATGTGTTTGTGTGTAGTGCGCCTCACACAAACGAGACAAAACATACATTTATCTACATTTGCAGGACAGGATCCAATTCCGATTTGCGAAATAGACTTTTGTAGTATATGAAATCAGCTGGCAAATAGACAATTGTAAACAACATATAAATAATACTGTTTATAACAATTTATAATCAGCATTTTATAAAATTTTAAACACTGACTTTTAACCTGTACATTTTATATTCGTAGGCATTATTGACTATTTTATTGCTGTAAGTTTTAATAATATTGTGTCAGCTCCCTGATTATGACAGTTAAGCCGAAACATGTAGGAGCGAGTAAGGAATGAAATACATAATAGTAGGAAGGTACATTTGTTGGTACTGTAAGGATTTGCCCTTTATACGGTTCAGTTTCGAAAAGAAGTCTTCCAGGTATTGTTATTTGTTTTAACGATAAACATACCTTCTCACTTACAAAACGTAATATAAGAGTTAAGGTACAGGTAAGGTATAGTAATTCCATTACAGGCCTGGACAGGCCCTGAGGGTTCCAGGAGGATGAGGCTCCCAAATTTCAAGACACTCGGCACATGAAAGTGGTAAGGTTGTCAGCCCTAAGCACCGGCCGGCCTTACCCCCCAGGAAATATTCCTGGTACTCATTTCTGTTAGAGCCTGAGTCAACCGCAGGGCCATAGTGCGGCCGGAAGGATTATGTCAATAAAAAATTCAAATTACACCATCGGGAATCGAACCCGCGACCTTCCGGTTTGTAGCGCAGTGCCTCAACCGACTGCGCCACCGCGTGCCCCCTGTTTAATATCAGAGACAGAAATTATAGTACTATATTGCTAAATTTTACGCTGAGAACGTCCAACACTTGTCACCTTGAGTTGGGCTTCTCTTTAATCTTTCTTTCTGAAACTTAATTTTTGAATGCCATTTCTTTCCTCTTACGTTCTCCGAATTATAATTTTCGCAAATGACAATGTTAAATAAATTTACTTTTGAATTTGTTTAATTTACTTGTATTACAGCAACGAAATCCAAAAATCTTTCCGACTAACCACATGGAGTGAATTCCTTCCTTATAATGAGCAGTCGAGATTAAAGCATTATCCTGCCTTTCGGAGAACCCGAAGATTTATAACGTGTTCACAAGAGTCCGCTACTGGCCGTTATCCTGACTTCGACGTAGCCAAATCAAAGCTTTGTTTCTTATATGAACGTAGACGAAAATACTTTCCCCTTTCAAAAATTGGTATTGACCTCCGTTAGCAAAAGCGAACTGCAGAAAATTGCACTAAAGCTGTAATGTAAATTCCAACAAAATTGAACATTGTTTTCTTGGGCTGTGAAGCATTGCTTTCGAGTAGCTATGCACCAGCTATTCGAAAAAGCCTGAAGATTCACTCATAAGGGTAGATGTATCAGAATATACATTATCATATCCATCGGACAGTAACCCTTAGAATCAACGCGATAAAACCCTAAAATCCCACCGATTTAAAGTACGTAGACTGTGTGTGTAATCCGGTGTCCTTTTTCAGTATTTCAGTAATGAATTTCCCTGTTTTCTGATACTGTTCTACCAATTCTCCCATCTTTTACCAATATATTTAATTATGGTACTTTATATTCGTTCTCGTTATTGTGCAAAAAACACATAACCATCTCCTTTCGCGGGAGTGACGTTTCTGAAAACCACCCGCCGAAAAGCAAAGCCGCGAAGGGCCAAATTAAAATCTTAAGAAAAAATGACTTTTCAGAGATAGTCACACATGGAAATTGGTGGTATATAACCTTTTTACGTAGGACATTTCTTTGTGGTATATAAACGACATTGGAGAAATAAGAGCAGTAATGACAGCAGTGTTTGTAACAATTTGCTGTGTACTGTGCTGTAACATGTTTCGGCTCTTTTGAAAAGCAACCGTTAGGAAATGTAAAGTATGTACTGAAAGAAGGATTGTGACGTAGATCAATAAGAGTTTTTATTTTATCGTGCAGTATGTGATAAACTTTCGTTAAGTATTTGACACTGTTTGATGATAGCTTTCTAAAAGCACCGAAACATGTTGCAATAAAATGAACAGGGAATCATTACATACTTAGATGTCATTGGCCGCTCTTATTACTGCATTGTCAAATATAAAAATTAATAACTCAGATAAAGTAGAGGAATATGATTTGTTTTTGGATTAATTCAATATTCCTGAATGAAATTTGGTAAGACGATCAAAGGGCAAAGAACGAAGGGCGGAGCAGCAGAGGGAAATCTTGTTGAGAAATAAGCCATCACCGTTTCACTGCGTACAAGTGTGGCTTCCTTGTGTCTTATCACGACGATCGCTTACATTAGCACGACCTCGAATGAGCAGGGAAAACTCACAGCGAAGCCTGAGTTTTACCACAACAATTCTTCAAAGTATAAACACAGACGAAGGAGTACGGTTCTATTATGTCATAAAAGCCTTTATTATATGTTTATTTTTCTCGACCCAGTACCTTGAATATAGTTTTACTTCATCGTGAATCTCTTCGGATATTATTTTTTCACCCCTGACAGTTCAGTACTTTGTTTGGTTTTAGAGCTATTAAGCAAACGAAGAAAGGGATTTTCTAACAAATTCCTGCTCTTCCGTGTATTTTTCATAATCCACTGTACGATCAGCTGGTTGATACTCTACATAGAATTGCCATTACATACCGGTAAAGGGAAGCGTAGAATCAGTGCTATCTACGAAATACATCAAAATGGTTTACATGTATTAATCTAGATAACGGGAAAACCAATGCATCACGAGCTCTCAACCGCAGCTGTGACCAAAGGTCACTTGTCAGAACCACGCATCATATAACCCCCACTTTCCATTCTGCAGGCCCGTGGTTGTAAGTTTGCCATGATGCATGCTGGTCGTCTAGCACCAATTTTTGTTAATAGCAGACATACCAGTGAAATCGGCATGCCTAGCGTCCACTGGGTAAGCGGACTGAGCAGAAGCTAGGGTTTCCTGGATGCGAAGTGTGTGGTAGTCCATACTCATGTACGTGTAGTTAGATATTAATTTGCTTTCACGCCCCAACAGCCTTCATGAATTATCAGAAAGGAACGAGGTGACACTTAGTGTAACACTTTACACTAATTTTAATTTCATTTTGTCATTTGTTACTTGTTTTGTGTTTATTGATCTCCATAATCATAACACTACTATGCGACACGAAACTGAACCCAAATCTCGTTAATTTGCCTTTGTAAAGTGGAGTAAAGAAGCACGTGCTGTTAATTACTTTTAATTCCATGGGTTGCCACATTTGCTGTGCAGCTTTATGTCACTGAAATTTTTGTAAATCACACATGAGCGTAAAGGAGAGAGAATGAAAAGCGGAGACTTTATTGTTAATTTGAGTGGTGACAGCAAACAATATTTGCGTAAAATTTCACCGGAAATTGTTCATTAAGAGTAAGAGTTACATGAATGATTGTAAACCCTCTCAATTTGGGAAATTTTGTTTTAATATAGGGTACTATACATTTTGGGGACCGCGGTAGCACAATGGTTAAGGTGCTGTGCTACAAATCAGAAGTTTGCTGGTTCGATCCCAGCTGTCGTCAGTGGATTTTTCATTGACATAAAATCCTTCCGATCGCACTATGGCCCGGGGGCGACTCAGCCTCTAACAGAAATGAGTACCAGGAGTATTTCCTGGGGGTAAAGGCGGTCGGTGCGTAAGTTTGACAACCTATCACTATCCTGTGCCGTTGTCACGAAATCTGGAAACCTTAACTTTCTGGAACCTTCTGGGCCCCCGCGGGTCTGTAACGGGACTGCTTTGCATTTTTACTATAAATTTCACTTTATATGGTCGAGTCGAAATGACACTTTAATTCAATTTGCAGCCCTAATCACGAAATCACTTTTATGCAACGTGTAAATAAGATTACTGTTGTCTGGAATGTGAAAACATGTATTTCCGCAGATAGGTGTCAAAGTTTCGGAGTAACCTGGTTTATTTTTTCACAACTGTTCTGCATCGAGGCTGGAGGCAGCAAGTTTCGTCGACATAGTGTTTGCCTGCTGAAGGACAGAGCGTCATATCAAAGACAACACAATTTCTTTTTAACTGCCGTGGACATTTAAAAACTGAAAAGCAGAAAGGTAAAGCTGTCCCATTAAAGGACTTGGCAGGCCATTAGGGATCCAAGAGGATGAGTCTCCTAGAATTTCTAAAAAAATCGGCACATGAATGTGCTAAGGTTTCAAGCCTTATGCACCGGCCGCCATTACCCCCAGGAGATATCCCTAGTACTTATTTCTGTCAGAGGCTGAGTCGACCTCGGAGCCATCATGCAATGCAGCCGGAAGGATTAAGTCAATGACAAATCCCACAAAGCCTATTGGGACTCGAAACCACAATCTTCCAAACTGAAGAATGTTGAGCGTTTTTTCGATGTCAACCTTATGCAGGTCTGATTGTTTTGTATTAAAGTACTCTAATTGGCGTTATTTTTATTCACAACGTTGTGGATTGTACTAAGTACTAATAATTGGAGGGATGTTGCTGAATATTCTATTTCAGAGTTTTGTCTTTTCTTGACCCTGACTTTCTGCAAGGCACACCAATATGGCTTCCTTGCGTAATTTGATGTGTTTCATAGCAGTGTTGAAACTGCAAGTCTAAGAATCTTCGAAATGTCTGTAACTATTTAGCAGCGGACTCAGGGTAACGTCCCAGAAGACTTGTGTCATCTGTGTCACTGCCACGATTCACTACTATCAGGAGCCATGTTTATGCACCTCTCTGAAATTGTAATGAACTTAACCTGTTTTCAATGTTCCCAGGTTTGAGTAGTCCCGGTCGTGAGAGCTTAAGTTATGATGGGCAAACAGTGCGGCAGATACTGTATGTGGCTCCTTCTGTCGGATGCGAAAGACAGTACAGTAAAATTCTCTGGACCATGTATCAGAGTTCCACCACGGAAATATCCGTTCCTTATAGCGGTAACATACTTTCGTGTACAGTCTGTATGTCTGTCTGATGTTCCTGCATTTACCAAGAATAGGCTGTCGTCGTATCAAAGAACTTCCTTTCCTACGCCATGCTGGAATGTAGGATCATCTCTCAACATGTTCTAGATCTGTAGAACAAGCAAATGAAGATTAATGTGACAGTCTGTGCTGATAATATCCGGACAGTGTGAACTGTTGTTCTTCACCGGAAATGTGCTGGGCGTCACCCTTTGTCTCCATCCCCCGCCTCCCGAATCCGCCATGCAGAGCACGCCTAACTCTGCAATATTTCTCCTTTTCTCAGCTGCTGAACTTGTTTTAGAGAAGCACGCTCCTAGCGACAGAACATGCCATTTTGAACATGTGACCTTCCATTGTATGCATGTCGACATTTTTCGGCCTTCTGTAAAATTCAGAAAACTGTATGAAAACAATGAGGCGTAAGGTTAAATTTTTCATTTACGTAACTTCGGGCTTTGATGAAATTTAAATGAGCGTCCGTAGCAAATATTAATAAACTACGCACATTTTCCATCAGATTATCTTCACGCTTCTCAATGTAAAAGGCAAACATTCTTAGTAAACTAATGGTACTGATATGTTACTTTTATTTCATTTCGTCTTAATTTCTTGAGCAACACTGGGAACAATACTGCTTCCTGTAACACGCAGTATAATACATGTACGTTGAGGTTAATCGGGAATTTTTTTTGAGGAACTGAACAATATACAGAAAGAAAATAATTCTAATTTTGATGTATCATCGTCAGAAAAATGAATGTAAAATTCTTTGCACGCTTACTTGCACCACGCAATGATGGTATGAAGCGAAATGTAACAAAATCTTAACATCAGGACTAGATACAGGTATGTAAGTAGTCAGCTTCAATCCCCGGCTGATTTTTCCTCGATACACCTTGAACAGGAAGCTGGCTGAGGAATAGAGACCGTCTCGATGCCTCTAAGAAGAGAAGAAATTTTCTGCTGTGCTCGAATTTAAACCTACGTAACTCGTTCTTCCATCTTCTACCCTAGTACAATCACTGTAATCCTCTACACTTGACTTTTAAACTTGAATAAGTAATGTGTTACCCTAGCTTCAGAAAGTTGGTCTTTCGAAAACTAAAGTAACTAAGACCGTTAAATGTCATTTCTGTTCTCGTACACATGTCTCAGTTTGTTGCCCTAAAAGGCATTTCACTCTAAGGGTCTTTGGTCCTCTAAAGTTTTCAACATGCTAGTGGGTCAATCCGCAGGGGCAGAGGATGTTACTTTTTGGTCATATTTCGTCAGGCTTAGTTCAGTAGTAGAAAATAGAACACGCCCCACAGAATGACGCTAATGACTCTGAAGTCGATTCGGTCTTCCATGCTAATGTCCTGAAAACTCTCACACAACAACACGGAAAAGAAACTGCATACGATTTTAAAATCTTACAAGGTGGAAATGAAAAATTTTGACTTTATGCGGATAAATGCACTGAGTGCAAAGGGCAAGCTCTGAGAGACAATTTTTTGAAGAAGTAATTTCCACAGTAGAAACGTTGTACTATGTGAAATTTGTTTTCAGTTCTTGCAGTGTGTACCGACTTTTTTGTATTTCTCCCTTGAGCCGGTGCAGAGTAGCGAGTAAAGTGACTGCGCTCTGGTCCAGATGATAGGGGATTCAAATTCCAGCAGGTGCAAAATTTCATCGCTTCTGCACAAGGACCAAACCGGCTGTGAGTCCCATTCAATGACTATCAGAGATTCCTTGCTGGGGTAAGGCTGACCATTCACCCACTCACCTTCTTCTAGAGCCGAGATTTCCATTCTGCCTGAATGTCTTCATGGCATGCAGGCAGAACTTATCTTTGCCTTCTTCGTTTTTTAATCATTAATTTAAATCTTATTTGGTTTTCTCTGCTAACTTTTCAGTTTGAAACAGAGTTCTAAACCTCTTGTTGTGAACTCTTAAGTATGTAAACTTAAAATACATTTTTTATTTAATAACCCTTAAATAATGCATTATTTAAGTATGTTTTCTTAATAACAATTCTTCTTGGAAAATATTTTTATTTTGTTGTTCACCACAAATATTCCTTCTCGTAAAGTTTTAGATTATTTTCTGTAGGGTGTTTCATTAAATAGAGCTTTCTAATCTACAGGTTGAGCATAAAATCTTTCCCTGATTACAAACATTTATTACAAGAAAACTACAGTACGTGGAATATTTTTTAATGTAACTCAAGAAGTTTTTTTTTATTTACAACAAATTAGTACACTTCAACATATGCGCCTTTTGTTGCACGGAGGACGTCTAATTGCTAATCAATTTCTCCTCACGTGTTCTCCAACATGTCCTCAGTTACTGAAGCAAAAACTTCTGTTATTCTTGCCTTCAGATTTATAATATCTGGAACTGGTGTCGAAAACACTTTGTCCTTAACATACCCCATAAAAAGAAGTCAAGGGGGGGGGGGTTGATACCCGGCGATCGTGGTGGCCAGGGTGTCGGACCATCTTTCCCAATCCATCTTTTTGGAAATGTTGCATCCAAAAACCAAATGTTACAATAAACACATGACATATAATTTTACAAATGAACTTAAGTAATGGTAAAAAAATATGTTTGTATTCCACGTAGTTTTCTTGTAATAAATCTTTGTTATCAGGGGAAGACTTTGTGCTCACCCTGTATGTTAATGTTCTAGAATTAAAGAACATCGTGCGCCTTCAGCAGCATCTCTTCCTACGGACGTGGCAGATAGCCCCGCCCCCTTGCGGAGAGACGCCACAAATAGACGTCTTATAAAAATTCATATTACGGTCATTACTTTCATTCCCATTCCCAAACTTCTTGTGATCTGCGCTTCAGGTGCACTACAGTTTACCTTCCCGCAGTCTAGTCGCTCTAAATATCTCCCACTAGTGTGCCACCCGTCCCGTAATTAGTTTAAATCACATTATCCAAATCGAAGATCCTAGTATTCTATATGTAAACTTGCTCTGAATTACCTTCCTAACAGCTTCATAGCCGGTCCCAGTGGCCGCGCGGTCTAAGGCGTAGGTCTGCGGCCTCTCGCCTGCTGAGATTCTGGGTTCGAATCCCACTGGAGGCATGGATGTCTGTCTATTGTGAATGTTATGTGTTGTCAAGTAGAGTTCTCTGCGACGAGCTGATCACTTGTCCAGAGGAGTCCTACCGACTGTGGTGCGTCGTTGTGTGTGATCTAGAAACCTCAAGAATGAGGAGGCCATGGCCCACGTTGGGCCGCAGCGCCACAGGTAAAAAAAAAAATTCTTAACCTTATGATGGCGTGAAGAAGGCTATATTTATAATAATTTATAAAGCTTCTTAAAATGGCTGAACTTTATCTCACACAATTGTGGTTTAAATTAAAATTACTTTCTGTCATATCTCATTCTGATATAGTCCTTGAGATAATATGAATACTTGAGGGTTGTTTCACTGTGCATCTTCCTCATGAAAGAAAGTGAAATGCCTACTTGACACAAATAGGTAATTTTATTGATGTATTCTTAGCTCTACATGTTTCGGGCACATACGCCCATAATCAGGAGAATTAGATGTTGAGTTACAGCATAAGTTTTTCTGCACCGTGTTTTGGATGGGTGGTGGTCTTGAGAGCCGCTGCGTGGGTCGTGTGTGCGGTGCGGATGGTGCCGTGCCGCATGGCACCATCCGCACCGCACACACGACCCACGCAGCGGCTCTCAAGACCACCACCCATCCAAAACACGGTGCAGAAAACCTTATGCTGTAACTCAACATCTAATTCTCCTGATTATGGGCGTATGTGCCCGAAACATGTAGAGCTAAGAATACATCAATAAAATTACCTATTTGTGTCAAGTTGGCATTTCACTTTGTTTCATACTATGAATAATGCGAAGCCACTAACATGTATATTTTCCGTGTACATTAAGACAGAGAAGTTTGAAATTACAATGCGAGTGGTTTGTGGTAATCAACAAAAGACTTACCTTAAAATGTCAGTGAACACTCTGGGAAATATTGTGTGTGTAATTTGGAGTCTAAACTGTACTGTTCACGCAGTGTGTGACTTAACAATACACCCAGAACTTGTTTTACGCTCTAGTTGCCTTCCTGAGCAGTTGACATAATTAAACAAGGCGTAAATATACTAGATAGGCAATGTGCGTATAACTTAATATTGAGACGCGTTCGCATAACCTTTGTTCTGTGGGAAAGCAATATGTATTACGTATTCTGAGTGTGTATAAATAACCTATTTATCCAGTAGGCAGAGCGCATGCGCCGCATTATACGTTCATCTGTAGACTTTAAAACCACACCGTACTTTCCAAATAATTTCATAAAGGGAATTTTCGGAAGTTAATTTACTGAGCATAAAATGAGTGTTTTGATTTTATCTACAAATTTTATCCGAAACATTTTTCATTCTAAAATAAATGAGCGAGAAACCATCAGAAATACATGTAGGTCTTCATGAAAAGTATCCGTTATTCTTGACGGATTTTAATGAAAGATGAATTTCTTCGACAAATTTTCGAAAAATATTTAAATATCAAATTCCATGAAAATCCGTCCAGCGGAACAAACATGGGCAAACAGAGAGACATGAAGAATCCAATAGTCACTTTTTGCACTGTCGCGAACGCATCTAAAAGTGATATCCCCATCAGAAATACGGAGTTAGCCTAATACAGTGCAACCAGCCAAAGATTGTTATACGGAAAATGAGAGCACATAGTAAGAAGTGTTGTAAGTTAGCAAGCTGCGTATAAGGAATAAAGGCGCAGAACAAATGAGCGTGAAACGAAAGCTGGATTGAATGCGTTGGTGAAGGTATGATGTACAAACACGTGGAATATGCCATGGACCGGTTCGTGAACATCTGCATAAGTAATAAGCGGCAGTTGGATGTAGCAAAACTTTGCGGCTTATTTCTACATAATATATAATTGTAATTTTCGGAGACCAGTAAATCAAATTAGTACATCGAGAGATAGAAAAGCCAGTAGGTCGTTGTTCCACAAAAATTAGTGACGTCACGGACGGTGACACAGCATCGTGTGCCGATAAATAATTCGGGTCCAGTGCATTGTTACAGTACCGTGTCAAATGTCTGTCGGGTCTGGATGCTACATAATTGAAAGCGGCTTTAGTGCTGAAGGATGTAATTTCATTTACACCTGAAATACAATACTGTGTTCGAATTTCATTCAGCCAACAATCGTAGCAGCCAAAACAAAGAAGAAATGATATCCAAATCTCGTAATAATAAATAACGAATTGCAATGCGAACGAATGTATAATACAGTGCCAGATAATAGCCTTGAAGTGAGGGAGTGCGTTTATAGTTTGAGTAATTAACACCCTGTTTTCCGTGGCCGTCATAACTGCCTTGTCGTGTGTGTTCTGTGCGAGGGACGTACTCTTGACGAACAAACATATTTCTGTATTAGATAAAGACTGCTTTCACTGTGAGTTGATGGCCGCGGTTGAAGAAACCATTCGGCATCGACCACGTAACACAAAATGGCATAACCAGGAGGCAGCACTCTCCAAGATGAATTTGACGTCCTGATACGAGGGAAAAGAAGGAGACAGGCAGTATACTTCTAATGTAACACCGAAGCTCGTTCTTGCAACCATCGTTGTCGTGGAAAAGCAGTAACTATTACATATACTTTGTGTTTGTTTTAGACTTGGTTATCCAGCATGCATTACGCATGATGCATATATTGCCAAATGTGGGCTGTCCGGATTTACAATATTTTTCCGCATTATCTCGTAAACAGCAAATTTTTGAAAAAGTTATTGAACATTAAATGCGTGTTTTGATTTTCTTTACACTTTTTAAAGGTTTCTCGTTCTAACAAGAGTTGATAGAGTTCTGATAAAAATATATATTTTTATTCATTTAAATGCCCGTTTTCTTGTCAGATTTTAATGGAACTTGAATGTGTTCGACATATATTACAAAATTACATAAATATCAAATTTAATGACAATCCGTCCAGGGGTAGCCGAGATGTTCCATACGGACAGACGGACAGTCATAACGAGCTAATAGTCGCTTTTCGCAATTTTGCGAACGCTGCAGCAAAAGTGATTTTAGGTACGTGCTGAAGCCGAAAAAAGACTTCAGTATTGGGTGTGTTCTTCGTGAGGTACACAATGCAAAAAGAAAAGTTGACTATGGAATATATTACAAAATGTTGAACCACCAGTTGGAAACTGTCATAAAAATTTAACACTTTATATACTCCTAGAAATCACAGAATATATGTGATGGAAATAACTAGATAGACTGACTGACAGAGAGACAGACGGACGGACTGATGAACGAATGGACTGACAGACGGAAGGATGAGTGAATGGATGGACGGACTGACGGATATTTTTGCATAGCAACCTGTAAGACAAAAGATTCTGCACCGAATGATAGCAAACATTTCCTGACCTCAATCTGCTCTTAATTTATTCCGAAATAGAATTTTGAGGACTGACGGATATACAAGCTTTTATTTCGTAATTAAACATGTAAGGGATTTACTTTTTTTTCGTATTTTCCCTTTCAACTTCGACACAGTGGCAAAATGATGACTTATTTGAAACTTCGATACTAACTTCAGTTTTGTATCCTGATCAGTTGCACATTAATGGTAAAGTAGCCATTATTTTTCAAGGTCCTGAAATAAACAACTGTTTCAGTAGGACTGATGCTTTGCGAGCCATTGAATCCAACAAAAATATTTTGAAATACGTGTATCACATGGCTTAAAGTGTAATACATCAGTCAGAGATACATCCAAGTGAATAGCGAAAGACCAAAGCCATGCGATTACATATTTTTTCCCGTCTTCCTGCTTCAGTTTTGCATTTCATCATTTTTTTGTATTAATGAACACGAACTGAAATCAACTGAACTACGTAAGGTGACGTTTTATTAATTGAGGACTGCACGTAGCATGTTTAATAACACGAAGTATTCTGTAATTGGTGGTACTGAAATACACTGCAAAAATTTTTCTGAAAAGTGTGCAGTTCTTTAATTGTTTATTTACTTAGCGATGTTGTCAAGTGGTAAGTTATTATTTTGCGTTGATAGTAGATGAATTATGTACCACAAGATTATTTGTGAGACTGATAAGGAAGGCAGAATTATCTGGAGAAAAACTGTCTCATTACTACTGCAGATAGTCCAAGACAAATGATACGTGATGTAGCAGATGGAACCCAGACCTGCTCCGTGAGAAGCCGGTTTAACCTAGTGTGTTACTGGAGCTACGCAAATCACCAACCTTCAGCAAAACAATTAGTCCAATGTAAATATGATAATTATTGCAAAGTTTACTCTTTCGTCAGTATTACACTGTGTATGAGAGCTGAACAGTTTTTCAGCAAGTAATGCACATTGCGGACATTCTAGCTGCAGGTTTTATAGGTTAAGATGTCTGCAAAACCAGTCGCGGTCCGGAATGTGAGGGACAATGGAAGTTAAAATATGCAGTTTAGTGCAGGTCTGTGATCAGTCGGTAATTTAAGGCTCTGTGGAGTATGCATGCTAGTTGCTTCCGGGTTGTGTATATCCGTCTTAGAGTTAGCAGTAGTTCAGCATGCTTGTGGCTCTGCACGTTAATAAATTTGTCATATTCAGTAAACAGAATTAGACATTTGAAAGTTTTACCTTTCAGTGAGACAGCTAAAGTTTTCAAACAAAAAAAAATTTCTGTTTTAAGTTACGTTGTGGTCCTTCGCCTATGGGAAAAAGTCAATTTCACTTTCAGTCTAACCATTTGGTGTCTAACTGCCTCAGTGACAGGCTTAGTTACTAAATGCCTGTCTTATTGGCTAATTGCATGGTACAGATTCTTCCTTTTTCAGCTGCCAGTTTGCTTAAAAAGTCTATTCTTGTAGGACCCTAATTATTTAGCGTCTTCAGTAAATCCAATTTGTCTGCCGACTGTGAACTTGAATGTAGTTAAAGCGTAGTCTCGATTTGTAATTACACTATATCAGGTTAACATTTTAAAGCCCAGCGGTTACTTTACGTATATCCAAGTTTAATACTCAAAACTTCTACGTTCTGCTCACACCATATATTTTTTGTCCGGAATTCAAATCAAACATCCATTATTTTCCTATGCAACATTAACTAGTTGATTTTTATAAATGAAACGGAATGTATTTCCTGGCAGTACGAACTAAACGCGTGTCCGTAATTTAGCTTAAACTTGGTCTTTGAAGTGTCAAAATCTTCGTAATAAGATCCTCCAGTTTATATACATATAAGACTTCCAAAAGTCACTCATTTTAGCCTTCTCTGATTCAAATGCCGTATAAATTTACAGTTTATTTACGCTTATGGCAGTGTTCCTTCATCGTCGTTATCACACACATCATCACTATCATCATCATTACCGATATCAACAGCAATAGATTCCGGCCTCTTCCGGTTGCAAGTATTAACTTATCCTTCTGTATCTTTTCTCTGACACCTAATGTATGTGTTCTTTGGTGTATATTTATAGAACTGCTTCGAAATTCGGTTATGCTTCTTTTTTTTAATTCTTAAAACTTCACCGCGGTTGTAATTACATTTTATTTGTAGCTGATGAATGAAAACAAAGAACTTGCTGTTAGAAGAGTGGCTGCTGGCATCGTATTCTTGAAAGAATATTACAACATACTTCAAACTGAACGTGGCGGTAAGTCGCTGGCAGTTATTAGTTCAACTTTAATGTAATTAATTGTGGACAAAATGGCCAAAGCTTCCATCAAGTTTAAGTACAGATTTGAAAGTATTACTGGGGTGCTGGTAAGTACTTAGCCCGACCAGGAAAGAAACAAGCTCGGAAGCATGTCAGGGACGCGCGCGATTTCAACAACATCGAGTCGCGAACTGTCATCAAGTTTTTTTTTTCATGCAAGGCAAGACGCCTAAGGAAATTCACGCCATTCTAACAGAAGCATTACCCTGTTTCCTTCCTGCTACGGCTAAGGACTTATCAGCACCCATGTATTAGCCGTGTGAGACATAACTTCCCTGGTCGTTTTGCTCTGATATTTTTCCAGATCTCTATTGACTTTAGACAGAGTAATGATAACAAGAAACTGTTCCCATTCTTTGATAATAAACACGCTAAATAATTTTTGTCATTGTGGTAGAAATACTTGCTGAACTAAATTATACTAAGTTATCTCTTCAAGACAAATTTTGAAAGAACTCTTAATTAAACTAGATGGGATGAGTGAACTATATAGCACACATGGAAAAGACAAAAAGGCGTACAAATGTTTGGTTGTAAACCGAGAGGGAGAGGCCACTTGCAAAATATAGACGAACATGAGAAGTTAATGTGAAGATTGTTCTTAACTAAACAGTTGTAGGGTGTGGAAAGGATTCGTACGGTGTAAAACGACGAACTGTAGTGAGCACGGAAATGAAATATTAACTTTAACAAAGAGCCGGAAAAGCCTCTGGTCATTGCAGTCAATTTATCAGCTAAGCAAAACGGTAAGCATATTACGGATCACACTGAATATCGTTTTACTATCAACAACTCAAGTTACAACCCTCAAAACAAAATTTAAAAAATAATCATTTAGTATCAAGCTGACAAAATATTTACACTGAATCGGACAATCATAAGGAATTCTTTCCAAAAAGCTTTTAGCCAGAAAAGCTTTATTTACATTTGTACTCTTAAAAATAATGGCTCTTATTGCCCGGTAACCATCTCATTTTTTAGACTGACTAGCTCTCGAATATTTTTTCGATTTAATAAGTGTAGTTATCCCTAAAATGTTAAAACTTTTATAGATATATACACGTTTTCGGAAGATCCTCCGATTATTACCACATCCAGCCGAAACATGCCGTAGTTCTGAAAACGCATTGCTAATATTTGCACATTTTCCTGTAGTTTTATGGGGGCGCCTTGGTTTGTAAACACCAGCCCTGAGCTTTTTGAGCCAGTGTAAAATCAAGTCGACAGTGTTGTACAAATGTGTTTTCAGACTTTCATATTGCGAAGAATATGTTATTGTCAAATGGGGTAACATGTTTCTCAGCAACGCTATTTGTCACGACGATAAATCAAGTTGTTAGATTTACCCAAGTAACACCTCGCACAGCAAGGCTTGGTTGTGACCGAATGATTATGAAATGCACACATCACATTTGCCGCAAAGTGCATTTTATTCCTCGGTGCTTGTAATAGCCAAATGGTGCTGCTAAGTTCACCTCGTCGAATTTATCCTGACGTTACTCTCTTTCGACGATTGCAACAGCTCTGTGAACTGCAAATATAACACATACGGTACGTGTAAATGTAGGTCTCCCAAGGACTCTAGGGACACCAGCTAACGAATGTGCCCTAGTTGCTGTTGTGTAAGGACCGCGTGCTTAGGCTCATGTGATGTTACGCGAGAAATTGGGTTCTTCCAGAAGAAAGCGTTTGAATTACTTCATCATATTCAATTGTATACTTGCCACAATTTGTAGATTACACATCAGTTTCCAGTCCTGTACGGATTAAATTTGTGAATTTCTACGGCAAAAACTTGCTGCAGGTGAGCTTATTCCTCACGAACTTCTGTGGACGGGAAATGGGTTTTGACGCATGGAAGTGTGTTGCAAGTCCGCAGCAGACACACTTGGGTGTGGACAATACTAATGCCATCCGCGAACGTGGATGTAGTGTTATAGAGTCAAACTTTGGGCTGATATATTCCGTAACATTATCTTTGGCCCCATTTACTACTTTATAGTCTAACTGAGCCGCGATATAGTAATTTTCCTGAAACAGTTCTACCGGCGATGCTTCAAGATGTCTTTGGCACGACGGAGTCTCAGCACACCGTGGAGAATACGTCCGGCAGTCGTTCAACGTGGCATATCCATGAAGGAGAATGGACGTATAGGAGTAATTGCTTGGCCTCCTGGGTTACTGTGTCTAACTCCGATGGGTTTTTCATATGGGGACACCGAAATGAGCAGTCCCTGTCAGGACAACCGAAGATCCGTGGCGCGACATCAGGCACCTTTGACGAAGGTGGTTGCATACTTCTCAGCGTCTGTTCAAAAAACTTCATGCGACGCACAGCCATCTGCCCTGAATTGAAATGAGGGTAATCTGAACACCTGCAGCAACCGTGAGGCGCCAATGGATTAATCGTTTGATATCTTTGGCTATTAGTCGGAGACGAGTATATCTAAAACCAAACGTTCCACGACACAGGATGTGTAATGTTTTGTACTTACCATTAGGATGGAATCAAGCTGTGGAAAGTTAGTATATTTATAACTCCCTTACCCTTCCTTACTTCTGTCACTGTGCGCCCTGTCCCGTAGTGAAAAGACTACGAGTGGTATGCTTGCTCTAAGTTGTGTGCTAAGTTGATTCAGCATCATGAAATAATCTGCGAACATCCCATAGCTGTTTCGGTGACCCAGCACTGTGTCTTCCTACGTCTGGAAATTTAGGTGTCATTAGCAAAGAAGAAGATGCCCAAGTTAACAGGACGCATATTTTGGCAGACTTCTTCTGTGGGTCAGCATTAACTTTCTCTACACAAACAAACCATACGCCAGAATAGGATCGTATTCTTTACTCCGCAGAGACTTGCAGTTCAGGCAGTAACAATGCTTGACTAAGCAGTAAGATATATGATGAAATGTGCTGCGAGAGAGTATGAGAAAATTGTGTTCCTCTGGTGCTCGTAATATTGCTGTGGTATGATACTTGAGTTATACCTGCGTACTAGTAGGCATACAAATTACCAGTTAGTCAAAATGATACTTAGCAGCCCGTGAATAAAGTAATAAATCAAGATAAGTCACATTGATCAGTCAGAACATTTCTTTATCAAGCCCTTAATTTGTTTTTAAAAAGCAGCATATCAGATTCAACAAAACGTTGTCTTACAGAGTTCATTACCAGCCTTTTCAGGATGGTATAATCCATATCGTACGTTATCTTTATACAAAAACCGTGCATTTTCTCAAAAGCCCAAAATAATAGACGAATGGCTTATTTGACGCCTGTTATACACCAAAGTCTAAATATAGTAATTTGGTCGGTCATACGTATTGAGTACTACAAAGAATGAAAATTAACTCCAGTGCAGCCTAAGTACAGGTAAAATTACCCTGCATAATAGAAACGACGAAAATGGTATTCCAGATTGTAATCAATGACGAATTATTTCCTTTTTTCTTATTCTTTTTTCTGAGATTTTTCCTTTTTATCTTATATATATATATATATATATATGTGTGTGTGTGTGTGTGTGTGTGTGTGTGTGTGTTGTTACTCATCTCATACTCACAGTTTTACTAGATATGTAGTTTAAGTTTTTCCAGTACCTGTACACTGGATTTACCGTGGCGCGGGTTAAGAATTTTATCATTGTGTTCAGTGAAGCAGGTACACTGCAGGTGTTACGCAGTGCCAATTGAGTGGAACAGGAACTATCGGTTAAGTTTGTGGGTGGTGTTTCTGGAGAGAAGTGCAGTAAACTTGTAAGGTTGTTTAAAACTGTTTCGAAATCCTTCTGTTGTACACGAGTGTCGGGAAGCCCCATGTGGGTTTCTGTCACCTGTGGGAATTGGAGGCGTGCTGAGCTGGACTTTTGCACACGGGAGTGCTGCTATAAATACAGCCCAGGGAATGTCAGTGCGGTCAGGCACGAACTTTATTTGTCAAACAAAGTCACAACCTTCAAAACGTAACTTTACTATGACTTCAGCCAAGTTATTTAACGATTACGGGTGGAAAGTGAGGGGTATAAATTTTCTTCAAGAATTAGATTCGATAGTACATTTTAAATGCTTATCGTACTTGACGGGGAAACTGCTTAACACGTTTTCTTCATATGTGTAATATCTTAGATTGAAATTTCAGCCCGGAGAGCAGCTGTCCCAAAGCGTCAGTTTACGTTTAGTCACCCGCTGCAAATACAGAAGAGCTAACTACCTCAAATTAGGGCACAACTGTTCACCTCCACACCGTGATTCTGCACTCATTATTTATCCTGTCATTAAAATGTTTCCTTCTAACGTTCTTAGTCTTGACCCCCATCTGACTACTCGTTACAGGTGTAGAGGTTATTATTACACTTGCTCACATTCAGTGACACTCATACACACTCACTCGGTATGACTCCCCCGGATGGAGGATCGTTCCATCTCAGAGAACTTTACCTGTCAGCACACAGCACACATAACAGACAGACATCCATGCCTCCGGCGGAATTTGAACATGCAACCCCAGCAACAAGCGGCCGCAGACCGACGCTTCAGACTGTGTAGCCACTGGGATCGTCTTGAAAGTCTTCTTATTTGTTACTGACAGCGTCATTAATTAAAGTACAAATATAAAAATAATAACAAATAAACAATTAACAAATTCTCACTGAAATTCCAATTTCAAGTTTTATTTGGAAGGTACAATATAACTAATACCACGCCATAGTCTTCATAATCTTTCGTTTTAAGTTTATTAAACTGGGACCAAATGATTTCTCCATAAGTCATGAAGAGTTTCACTACATTTAGTCGAGTCGTTACTAGAAATCACTTTCATTCCATTTGTTTTATAATTTGGGCAGTGCCGGTTATGTGATGTTTCATCACGTCAGACCGATATTCAAGTACCCTAATATCCAGTTTCGCTTTCTGCCGAGTGACTTGATATTCTGTATAGCCTCAGACGACTCCTCTTTTACAACATTCCCACGTGCATCGATTCAGAACACAAGAGCTTCATACCTGAACATTTCCAGTTCATGTGACAGCGCTATATTAAGATCTGATACTTAGCTAAGGTGTACAGTAGCCACGGTTGCTAATGCAGTGTGGCTATAGTATTTTTTCGAAACTTTATTCCAAATTTAATCAAAAATGTCTTTATTACTTACTGCCTACACCTACCTGGTAAACTGAAGTTGGAGAAATCAACTCTATTTGAAACACCGTTCGTACGTATTCACCAAAATACATCACTATACAATTCACAAGATAGTAGTTCCTTTGTTACGGCTATGAAAATCAGAAAAGTCAGAGGCTTTTATCAGCAGTTTTTTTCATTTCCTCCAGGAAATGTTTTAGGGATGAATTTAAACACTGGTCATGACGCCTTTTTCAGATGCCTTTCTGTATCGCAGATATCTTTCCTTCTACTGACAGCAAACAATTTATGCAGTTAAGAAGCCTTAGTTGTATACAGTAGACAAGAAAACTGCAGTCCGGATAGCGTGCATTATTATTTAACAAAGGCATAACAAAATTGATACTATCGATGTATCCAAAATATTGCAGGTAATGCCATCGAAACCCCTTACAGAATTAAAGGGACTGTACTGGTTTTGAAGCAGAAAGTCGGAATAAGCTCCTTGCTCTTCGGTTCCTCTGTCGAAGCAGTTTTCTTCCTGTCTTCCCTTTTAAACTATCGCTGTATGTCAGTTTCACTATAGAGGAAATTCATGAAACAAAAATATTAAACTTTCGTCACAGAAATCTTTCTAAAAATATGTCATTGTAAAGTAAAATATTTGTTTCTTTGGTCTCTCGACGGTGTCTTTTAAACACATTTTTCGTTTCTTTGTGAATTTGATTCCCATTATTTGCAGAGAATGTGCAAACTTAGGTTCTCTTAGCAATTCCCTCACGTACAAGTTGTTTTTCTCTCACCCTCGAAGCTAAATCTTTCCGCTTGAGGTCGACATATTATAGCAGATATAGGAGACGTAGCTTTCTCACACCATTCCTCTCTGTAAGTGAAGTAGATAATCAACTCTGGGGAAGAGACAAATAAGAAGCCGTACAATGTGGCGCCATCTCACAGTGACAACGACCGTGTATGGAACAGTTCCGGAGTTTCCGTCAGTCTGCGGAAAGTTTAGCAACAGATGTCACTCCTAAGATGGAGAGAGACAAGCACGGAGTTTGAGAAAACATTACACCATATCTGAACTGTTTTGCCATTCTTTTTAAAACTTCACCAGATTCAAGGAGTGCTTAGCGATAAGGTCTTTTGTGTGGGATTGCGCTGAGTGTGGTTCCTGGGTGGCTGTCTTCTCTGACCTTTAAAGTGAAAGTAACATTTGCCTCTGCCAATGATGGCATTCTAATTCTTTTTTTATTTCTCACTTAAATTTCTTGTGATTCCTCACTCTTTATCTTACCCTTAAGCGCGTCCGCAAAATTTCGAAACGCAACTACTAGCTTTGTCATATCTGTCTGTCCTTCTACCCGTCCGTCTTTCCACAAGCAATAACTTGGCTACTACTGGACGGATTTTCATGAAAGTTTATTGAGTATTTTTCTAAAAACTGTAGATAGAATTCAAATTCCATTAAAATCTGACAAGAATAACGGGTACTTTACATACAGACCTATTTACATCTTTTATGATACCTCGCTCAATTCTTAGAATGAGAAATGCTTCAAAATGTTTTTGAAAAAGTCAGCACACATTTTGTTTTCAATAACATTTTTCTGAAAGTCGTGCCTTTTGTGAAATAATGTGGGAAAATATAGCAGGTCCAGACTGGCCATAGATGATATATAATAGAGTCATGCGCTTTGCTTGCTGGATAACTAATGCTAAAGACACACATTTGGATTAAGTAATACTTCTTGCTTTTCCACAGCAACGATGGTTTCGCGAACGCCCAGGAATATTAAATTTACACGTCAATTGCGTGTATTGTCGCTATTCTTTCGTTTTTCCCCCCCAGTTCCTGTCAGTTCTTGCTTTCTTAACCAGTTTCCTTTTCATGTTTCAACTCTTCTTCAATTATGTTTTCCTTTTTCGTTTTTCTGCTTTTTCATTTATCTCCTCCCAGGTCCCTCCTATTTTTTGTCTACGCTGTATCTCTCTCCTACTTTCATTTTTGTTTTTTATATACTTATTTCTTCTTCTTTATTCACATTTCATCACTTTAATTTGTATCTTAAGCTCCGTTGTTACCACTCTTTACATGTAACTTTCCTTATTTTTATTTTCTTGATTTCTACCAGTTATTTCCGTACTTAACGTCTCCCATTACTTCCACTCCTTTCATTTCCGTTGTCCTTGCTTCAGTCTCATTTTTATTTTTGTGAAGTTAATAGCCTAGTTAATTTATTCTCATTCAAGACATTGTTGACGGGAGCAGGGAGTTATTGCTGTCATCCTCATAGTTATGGGCATCATCATCGTTATCGTCATCATCATCTTCGTTGTCATCATCATCATCGTCACCATGATTATCACCATTGTCATCAAATTTGTCACATCCACGTCCTTTTCGCTCGCCAGCTGATAAGTTTATACCTAAAGAGCAAGTCCTCTTATTTCGTTTAATATTTGTTGGGTATAGAGTGAGGTAGTCAATTTACGTCTCTGATTCTTTGCTCCACAATTTAAATCAAATTATGAAATAATGGGAGAGCCTAGGATACTCGAAATCCATATCAGAAAGTTTATGATACATCATTCTAAAGTGTAAGGTAAATATTATACTGATTTATAAGCCTACCCATAGTAAACGGGACCGCAGTAGCACAGCTACAAATCGGAAGGTCGCTGGTTCGATCGCAGGTGGTGTCCTTTGAAATTTCATTGACATAAATTTCTTCCGATCGCACTATGACCCTGGGGTCGACTCAGCCTTTAACAGAAATGAGTACCAGGAGAATTTCCTGGGGGTAAAGGCAGCCGGTGCGTAAGGCTGACAACCTTACCATCATCCTGTGCTGTTGTCATGAAATCTGGGAACCTTAACTTCCTGGGACCCTCTAGGCCTCTCCAGGCCTGTAGCGGGACTACTTTACTTTTACCTTTACCCATAGTAAACAATGGTCAAAGTTCTTCCTAAGAACTTATTCTTTTACATATTAAAGAGCCCTTCCACACACAAGTGACAGGGAATGTGTGGTGTCTATACATTACCTTGATGAAAGTATATCGTTGGAGATTACTGAGCACAAAATTGGATGTAACGTCATAAAATACAGGGTGATTCAGGAAGAAAGGTCAGTAGTTAGGGGGCGATTGTATGGTCATTGTGAGAAAAAAGTTCGTATGAACAATGTATCTAAATCTAAATGGTTACAGAGACAGAGCTGTTTAAACCTATAAATGCAAAAGCACTGTGTTTGGTAATAAAGAAGAGAAATTACATGCTTTTCATTTATTTTAATTTAATGTTTAAATGACACACAGAAATAACAGATTTGTTATAGTTCACAATGAATGTTCGAAAATCCCAACGTAAACCTCAGTGTACTTTGCGACTTGGGTATGAAGATGGCATGTTGTTTGATTTGATCTTCACTTTTCTTTAGGCTGATAATGGCATCCAAAACGCGACCGATCTCTTCGTCTCGTGATTCCATCCTTCTTTCTTAAACTTCGGTCTTCATCCAACCCCACACAAAAATACCTAACTGCTTCAGGTCTGGAAAGTCCAACGGTTCTATCTCGGTGACAATTGAGAATTAAACTTACGTTCCTACGATATTTTTTCTCGCAATGACCAGTACCATCACTGACCAAACTATAGACCTTTTTTCCACAAACATTATTTATGCATATTATCCAATCAATCTACATCTGATATATTTTAATAAAATTCTGCTAAAATTCTACTGATTGAAAGTTATTTGACCTAGTGAGACAAATCAAAACTTCACGCAGCAAATTATAATAATTTAAACCGATCACATAATATAGAATACGTAAGTATATTTACGAATTACATGCTCTTCACACAGCAAACTACAGTGAGAGAGACAGCTCCATAGTCCGATATAGTAGATGGTTACATTGTTGTAGTACGTATTAACGAATACAGATAACTTGTTAATTTGGAATTTGATCGAAATTCGTGACGGATACAGGAATAATCTTTTGAAATATTTTAACCAATTTTCTGCACGGAATGTTTACTATGTGAAAATATGGAAGTCAGCGTCTTAAAAGGTAATACTTTGTGATTAGTATAATGTTCCTAACGCAATTTATATTAGCTTAATGATACTTTAGTAAAAAACCGAAACATGTAACTAGGTACGAATATTTTATTAATTAATGTTTGTGTCAAGTGATATTTGACAATATTTATTGGGTATTATATTTGCACAATCGGAAGTACCAAAATAGAAAATATTCCCATTTAGTTTAGCAACCTCTTAGGACCCCAACAGCATACTTATCAGTACTTGAAAGTCGGAGACGTTGCTGCTGGAGATGGCGAACACCATACATTTATGAGAAGTGAGCCTACATGGAAGTAGGTTATTTTCTGTATGGTTGACAGTCTGTCTGTTTTAGTAAACATTTTATTTTTAACTGAATGTTCATACCTAAATAACTGAAAGCATAAGCTACCGAAATCACAAGCTTTTTGATATTTATAAGGGAGCACAAATTTAACTTTTAAGAACTCAATAATGTGAGATAAAATTTTCCAGAATTATCATTGCTAACTTTTAAATGCACATAATCTAATGCATTGTGTAAGTTTTTTAATGGTCATCTCGACTACTTTGATTTAATCACATTTTTTCCGACTTTTTATGATATATGAAAGTATGTAAACAGCAGCTACTTGCAGAACCTCGGCTTTGTTTCTTCCCTTATTTGTCCTTGTAATATTCCATTTATTTACACCCGATTTTCAGATACGCTCCGATTTTATTGATCATTCCTTTGTGTTCGGAGAAGGAAATTTAATACTTTTCGGTTTTATGTTCTGAAGAAATAGAAACTGGTAGCACCGAGAAGTGCTACACCGCTTTATGTCAGCTGGTTTTTGTATCCGAGTCAGGGTTCTGACGAGATTACCGACACTTTTCTTCTTGATGAAAACTTTCTGTTTGAATACCGTGACATTGACACCAGCGTAAATATCTGAGTTTTGTAACAAAGAACTTCATAAAAACTTACAGACGAGTGTTTGCTTGTAACTTTTGTTGAGAATCCTTACTTTATTCCAGTCACGAGTTGAGACGTGATTCGCTTATCTTCTCAAGGGATCGCTGAACGGCTGACAGCGAGCATTCATTAAGGAAGGTGCTGGAAGAAGACGATTAATTACAACACACTAGTATAAACAGTAATTAGCCGCTATCTTCTGCTTATTCCATGAAATGATCCCTCTTCTTTGGCAACATTTTCTCCAGTCCATTTATCCGGCGTAAGAAGTACTTTCTTTGCAGTCTAACACGCAGACCGAAAACACTGTTGCAAAGAGATTTGTGTTGTACTAAAAATGGGATTAGATCGATAGACTGTCAGCTGTCTGAAAATAAACATGTACGTTGAAATTTATTTGAAATGCATTCCAACATTAATACTCTTAAAGTAACGACAGTGAAAGCAAAACGTTTTCAGTTGAGAGGTTAATAGCATATCATGCATAAAAGTTTTTGAAGCAAACGGCAGTTCTCTGTATTCATTTTGACTGGAGAGACAGCAGAAAACCAAGAAAGGTTCGAAACAACCAGTAGTCTGGCGTGAATTGAAGGTTCCTGTGTTACCGCTTAATTAATATCCTTCAAATGTGTGATTTCTGCAAACTTCATAAGTCCGTGAAAAATTTAAAAAATTCGCAACAAATAAACTACTCAACGGATCATGGTAGTTCTTACGCCGACAGAGAGAGAAATTCTCCAAGTTTTTTTTACATATTTCACAGATGCTCAATGTATCTACTTTTGGTAATACGGTAGACATCTATGCGATAGTCCATCTCGTTCCACACGCGTGTCAGCATATCACGGTCGACCAGAGCCACGGCAGCGTTGATACGGTTACGAAAATCTGGAGATTAGCGGGGAGTGGGGGCACAAAGACGGTGTCCTTCACAAACCCCCAAGAAAAACTCGCACGGGGTTAAATCCGGGGACCGGGGTGGCCACCGCATTAACGCGTCATCTTTTTTCCTGTGCGTCCTATCCACCTTTGTGGCAAGTTTCGATTGAGATACCCTTGCACGTCTTTGTAGTGAGCCGGAGAGCCGTCTTGTTGAAAGATGTAATCATTACTGTCTTCATTCAACTGTGGCATCAGCCAGTTTTCTAACATGTTTCACGGACTTATGGAAAAAAAAACCTATTATATAAGGTCAAGATACTTTAAAACTTTTACTTAAATACAGAAATTTATTCACTCCAGGCGTTACTAATCTACTCCGATTAATTCCTTTGTGCGCAGTTTTCTTTGTGTAGTTGTTGGTTTTTCACCTGTTAAATAGATTCCCTTTACTGCAACACGAACACCCTATTCACTTATGGATTTTGTTTGGATGCTGTCCCCTTCAATTACACTTTCGTACCCTACCTCACATGTAACCGAAATTTCAGGGGTTCTGACAAGGTTTGAAAAGTCTCCAACTTTAATATTACATTGTGAATGAGAGTTATCAGGCTGTACTACTATGACTTATTATCTGACTTGACAGATGTTAGATTATTTATGTCTAATGATATTACAGAAGGCGAAAACTTCTTATTCGTCATTAAGAACTGCATTAAGAACAAAAAATGTGAAAGCAGGTATTTCTTCACTCATTCTCTGCACTCGATGGACATCATATTTAAACCTCAGTATTATTTTTTTCAATTTCAGCTCCCGGTAATGAATGAACAGGAGAGTGGTAGAATCCAGACTCCGTGGAAAAGAGGAAAAATCTGTCAGCCTGCAGAGAATTATCCCCAATTCCTCGATCATTTCGGTCGTAGCCTAATTACTCTACTGTCTGACCTCGTATGAGTCCCAATTACGTGACTCAGTGAGAAAGCGTCAAAGAAGAGAGTAGAAAATATAACACTGGCGAATTAATTCATCGCACTCTGGATCGAAATGTCACTGAAACTGGCTGGTCGTCCATGACGTAAGAAACGTCGTAGGGGATGATAGGATGAATATTAAATGCTAAGCTTTTTCTCCCGTTTTGTATTGAGCATTAATAGAAGCAAAATATTTAATTAAAAAAATATTATTTGGCTTAGCCACAAAGCCATTATTGAACATAATCTAAAACAAAGTTACCAGAACGCCTTTATGGTTGCTCGGGTTGCTAACAAATCTGGGCCAAACTTTTTCTCTCTGTGTCCAAATTATATGTTTCACTTTGCGTCTGTTTATCGGTTGTTTTTTTAAATTTCTTCTTCATTAAGGAAGCTGTTGTGCATTATTATGACGAATAAACGAGGATACATTGAGGTAAAATCTCGATCATAAACTGCAGTTTTAGCGATCTACTTTACTCCTGTCGTCTCAATCACCACCAGAAGCCTACACTTTCGTTGTCTTTCCCTCAAGCAACACTATTCTCATAAAACCACTTCAGCTTTGAAAAGCTGGCGATTTTCACGAATGAAGGATTTTTTTAAACCTGCAAATTGCACTGACAGTAAATGCAGTTCTCTGCTATGTCGCAGCCCATGTATTCGACAATGAATTGTCCGAGAAGTATATAAACCACATATTTTGGTACTTCGTTACCAAGGTTTCGGAGCAATTTATTCCAACCATGTAGATAGAAGTATAAGCTACTCGCTAATTGGAGAAAGGAAGGGCAGAAAACTTTAAGTCAGCCAATAAGAGATAGTGGTCCTAAAATGAGGTTAGTCATTTGGAACTGAAAGAGCACGGGTAGGAATCGAGGGGTATAGGTGAGAAGGGTCTTAGAGGGAAAGATAGAACTTCAAGAGATTACTGGTGTCTAGACATTGTATATTATTTGTTATCCAAAATAGAAACAAGGCGTATCGCGAATATAGTCTGTTCCCTTCCTCAAATGAAATGTCGTGTCTAGTAATTCAGCCGTTTCTTTTTTTGTTCGACCTGTTTGTTTTCTGCGGCTTTACCTGAGGACCTGAACTGATCGAGTTGCCGAAATGTTGAGCAGTCCTCTGAATACGGAACGTCGGAAAAGCCCAGAAGCTTTTTAAGTCGTAGCTATTCGTACAATATACGTAAAGATGTCAGGATGCCTTACGGGAGAAAACGGAGAGTGAAAGTAGAGTGCTATAGCACAGATTTGAGGGTTAGCATTTAATATTGCTAAGTCACAACTTAGATGCTTGTTCTTCTTTGTTTCCATTTATTCTGTGACCCTCTACCCAGGGAAACTTATTTTCCGACCCAGTGGATGGAGGCAGCAGGTTCGTTCGAATCAACCAGACTGCTAGTTGTGACACTCAACACAACAGTCTTTAAACTTGTAAAATCTATTTAAAAAACAAAAAAATTCACTTTAATTTCATAATGTATTTTTATTCACAATGTGTTCACCATAGTGTTTCGGTCAGTAATCCGGCCTTCTTCAGGGTGATGATACAAGAATACAGTTGTTGTTAAATGTATCACCATCACTCCACAGTAATAAAATATATAGTTTCCTATAAAACATTACTTTTGAATAATAATGGAAAAATAGTATAACTAAAAAATGGCTAATTATAAAGAAGTATAATTTCAAATTAGCCATTTTTATATATTATTTTACATTATTATTCAAAAGTAAAAGTTTAAAAAAGTTATATAACTTTAATATTAAGAGCGATGATAAAAAATTTATTTACAACGGTATCCTTGTATCATTACCCCGAAGAAGGCGTACTATTTGCCGAAACATGTTGGTGAACATATTATAAATAAAAATACATAATAAAGTTACAATGAATTTGTTGGTTTTATATATACATTTTACAAATCTAATTAATGCACGGAACATGGAACACATTTTAAAAGTCGCCAGTTTCTTTGCCGTGTGTATCGCACAACTTGTCACTTCTCTGTGTTATGCGAACGAACCGTCCTTGTTTAAATATTCCTATATATTTTTTTTTTATTTATGTTAAAATTCAAGTATAAAACTTGGGGCAAATATTCGCCGACATTTGTTAAAACTATATAAATATTACTCTTGTGATTAATAGGCTGTACCCAGCTTTCAGAAAAAACTAATATTTTACACGCCTGATCAATTCTACGAAGCTGTATGTTAAACAGCCTAAACCACTACTTACACTTTAATCTTAAAACACGAAATATAGTGGTCGAGTAAGTCTGTATAGATATAGATATTCCAACTTATCAATGGTCGTGACCTACAATCTTGATCTATTTTAACATTTCTAAAGTCTGGTTTTTCGATTTAGGTATTGTCTGGTTGTTAATCACAAAATCCTTTCAGGTTTGAATACTTCACAACCAACGGATAAAGCTCAAATACAAATAGTACATTTTTGTACAACATAATTAACTCTTTCAATGCAGAGTTAAATCCCATCTGCCATTTGCTGGCATTATTAGGAGCTCACCCTATTCTCCACGTTAGCAGGATAAGGGTTAAACGGGAGAGTTTATGAAGAAACTTTATTCTGTAGTTGGAAACAGTGCGGAGAATTACAAAGTCGGAAGTCGAAATAAAGTAACAGATTACATAAATATATTCATTTCCGAAAAAAGTCTCTTTTGAACTCATTTCGGCGATCAGATTAGTCAGTTAATAATTTCCAATTTCAGTTTTCTGCATCAGACTCTATGACATGGCTTTTTAATTCATCATTCAAACGTTTTTCAATTTCTACCAATGCAGATAAATCCATTAAACTGCTGTTTGTTTTTGTCTACACCCATTAATCGCAATTGACATATATTATTCAAATATAATTGAAACTTTTTAAGCAATGTTGACCAGTCTGCCAATACCAGATGTGCTGGATCCGAGGGAAAATCAGTCATACCAATCAAGGAGGACAACGTTTTTTTATATCATCAATTTGGGGCCTGGGGAGACATTATGGAGCGGCAGGCAATGGTTAAACTGTAATTGGAATTGGTTCTAACGTACCCTCATTCATTGTGCATGTTTAAATTGTGGATCACGAAACAAAATGTCAGTCTGCGGGGCGTGGTTGATGTCGCTGTCTATCACGGCAGTTTGCTGTGCCAAAAGCGGCCAGCACTTCCTAATATATGTTGTGTTGTTTCACAGATGAACACAAGTTACACTTCTAGAAGCAATTTATTGAACTGACGCACATACGGAAAGCATTTAATCATTTTCCCATTTTTAAAGAATCGCTTTTTTTTTCGGAATTTGGCTCTAGTTGCGTCATCATGTAAAAGTAAGAAACATACTTTGTTATTAAGACTGAGGTAGTCTTTGTCTTCCAAGGTTATGTGCTAACTCTACTTACTGGCTAATTAATACTATTACCATCAAACACAAGTTACTTACTGCACAACAATATTCTGTTAACAGTCAGCTACACGTTTCGGTTCACGTGACCATCTTCAGGTTTCATATATTCTAAGCATTAAAGGAGAAGTAAAGTGCAATATTTGTGTGAGATGTCAGCTTTACATAATATACTTACACATGTAAATTGTACTGAAAATTTTCTTTGTTGTAGCAAACATTTTCATGTGTCAGTTATGGGTTTAAGCAATGAGATCCGAAAATTAAATAAAAAGTTTTAAAATATACAGTTAAAAATTGAAAATTGTTGTAAGTTGATTTTTTGTAATTACCTACATTCTTATATGTGCACCTCTAGCGTAAATCTTCCATTTATTCTTTCTGAGTCCAGTTGTGAATTTACAGCGTCCGAGAAGTTGTCTTTAAAATTGTGGAAGTAAATCATGTGTGTTATTTTCGTGAATGTTCGTATTAAGTCTCGTTTTTTGCTGTTATTTAAGGTGTCATTTTTGTTGTGTATTACTTGTTGTTAGTGCAAGTACTGAGTCTACCTGATGGTGGAATTGAACCGCATTCCGAAACACAGTATTTCTTTAGCCAAAGCGAAACGTAATAAAACATCCACTATATGTGATATTTTAGCAGTTTATATATGTGAGAAATTTCTTGTCACTGGATGTCTGCTGACTACTGGAGAATCGGTGTATATCCTTGGCTTATTAATCAATGGTTGTAGTTGCCCCTAGGGTATGTATACAGCCGGATGAGAGAACAAAGAATTAATAATTATGCAGAAACTCGTGAAAGGAAACAGTGGTGATCTAAATTCATGTAAAGTTGCAGAATTTTCATGAGCGGTCTGAGGAAACCCACAAATACTGGTCGTGATTTTTATGTTATTCGTACCGTGCAGGCTGTTAAAATTTATACATCAAACAAAAAACGCACTAAACAAAAAAATATGACAAATCTTACTCTCCTGCATGTTTCGGCACCGGAGCGTCATCCTCAAGGAAGACTTTCAGGCCTAAGGAATACAATCCCACCACTTCATTTAAGTAAGTATCGTCCTCATTGGACTGATTAAAATATTAAAATTCTAAAATACGTAAAATTGATAAGCAAGAAATACAATGTTGTAATGTTAAATAATATTTGATTAAGCATATTTGTTGGTTGATTTATTAACTGGTGGTGATATCCGATCTTCGGCCCTATGTTTGAGCTCTGAAACTCCCGAATATATGTATCAGCGGTGTTAAATACTCGCTATGTCTCTTGTCCAGACAACGTTATTTTTTTTTAGGCTCATGAGAAAAATTTCGAAAGCGGTCATTAGCTTCATAATTTCGGCTCCCAGTGGATTAATTTTCATGAAATTTTTTTATTTGAGGACTTTTCGATAATACGTGGAGAAAGTGAAGATTTAATTAAAGCATGACGGGAATGAAGGATATTTCGTATCACTCACTATGTACGTTTATGACAATACCGCGCTGAATTTTTCCTATAATGAGATATTTTTGGACAAAATTTAAGAGAAAAATTAAAAACACATTTTATGTTCAGTGAAGTTTTCCGAAATTCGGGGCGTTTATGATGTAATATGGGAAAAAATGGCAGTTACGTATGCTAGAATTGACAATAAAACACAAAGCAGAAAAGATGCGATTTGCGTGCTTCATATTTAAGGCAGATTGCAAATATATACTCATAATATTTAATAATCATTTTTTAAACATTAGTACGGAACATTTTGTAACGCGGCTGCAGTAAAAAGGGAACTCATTGTTGCATTTCCAGGACAACACTGAACACACTTATATTGTTGACATTTTTGCGTTTTTATGGAAAGAATGTCTACGCGAACTCTGCACAGTATAACATTGCAGTACGTTGTCCTAATATTTTTATTAACTACATTAAGAATGCTTTCTGAATTATACGAGGGCAGTCCATAAAGAAACCGAACTTTTAAAAATTTATTGCTCTACTTACAACATAATCAAACTTGTCACATTCAAAGTACTCCCCTCCACTCTCAATACACCGCTTCCAACGTTTTTTACATTTCTGTAGCGCGTCCTGGAACGTGTTTTGCGGGACTGCGCGAAGGTCCCGTATCGAATTTTCTTCTATCTCCTCTACTGTCTGAAATCGGCGACCTTTTAGTGAGGATTTTCACTTCGGGAAAAAGAAAAAGTCCGCAGGGGCCAAATCTGGGGAGCAGGGCGGCTGGGGGACAACAGTCGTCTCATGCTTCGTCAAAAATTCATGGATAAGGAGTGACGCGTCAGCAGACGCGGCACAAATTTTGTGGCAACACGACACATCTTCAGTTTTTCGTTCAAAATCGGGTGGCACGAACTTTTACAGATTCCTACTTCTTCGGCAACTTCACGGACAGTTAGGCGACGATT
>Ga0131853_10000836_pt1 | contig 55202 bp, 50 predicted proteins | sample TergutLab28metaG_FD_92764 | JGI IMG/M metagenome (GOLD analysis project Ga0131853, IMG submission 92764) | Labiotermes labralis P1 segment gut microbial communities from Petit-Saut dam, French Guiana - Lab288 P1 (version 2) (version 2) | ecosystem: Host-associated > Arthropoda: Insects >...
CCTGAGCCTGTTCTTCACCCGCCTGCGCCGGCATTCGGTACCTCCATATCGCGCGCGTGATGCCTGACGCCGGTTAGCGTAACGCGATTCGGGGAGTCAGGCGGCCCGGGAATGTCACACTGCCCGCATAGAGTTGCAATCGTGGGCCGCCGTCGGCGCGGGAGCCGGGGTACGGGACCGGGGCGGCCGGAGAAGGAGGTGGCGCCGTGCGGCCGGTAACCGACCTGCAGCGGAAGGTGGCGCCCTTTGAGGTCGTCACCGAGATGGTCCCGGCCGGGGACCAGCCGACCGCGATCGAGGCGATCACGGAGCGGATCCAGGCCGGGGAGAAGGACACCGTCCTGCTGGGCGCGACCGGCACCGGCAAGACCGCGACGGTGGCCTGGATCGCCGAGCGGATCGAGCGCCCGATGCTGGTGATGCTGCCCAACAAGACGCTGGCCGCGCAGTTCGCCAACGAGCTTCGGGAGATGCTCCCGCACAACGCGGTCGAGTACTTCGTCTCCTACTACGACTACTACCAGCCCGAGGCGTACGTCCCGCAGACCGACACCTACATCGAGAAGGACTCCTCGATCAACGACGAGGTGGAGCGGCTGCGCCACTCGGCCACCAACTCGCTGCTCACCCGCCGGGACACGATCGTGATCGCCTCCGTCTCCTGCATCTACGGCCTCGGCACGCCGCAGGAGTACGTGGACCGGATGCTGAAGGTCAAGACGGGCGACACCATCGAGCGCGAGGCGCTGCTGCGCAGGCTCGTCGAGATGCTGTACGCCCGCAACGACATGGCGTTCACCCGGGGGACGTTCCGCGTCCGCGGCGACACCATCGAGATCATCCCGCAGTACGAGGAACTCGCCGTCCGGATCGAGATGTTCGGCGACGAGATCGAGCGGCTGTCCACGCTGCACCCGCTGACCGGCGAGGTGATCAGCGAGGACGAGGAGCTGTACATCTTCCCGGCCTCCCACTACGTCGCGGGCGGCGACCGGATGGAGCGCGCCATCGCCGGCATCGAGGCCGAGCTGTCCCACCAGCTGGCCGAGATGGAGAACAAGGGCAAGCTCCTGGAGGCGCAGCGGCTGCGGATGCGCACCACCTACGACATCGAGATGATGCGGCAGGTGGGCAGCTGCTCCGGTATCGAGAACTACTCCCGTCACATCGACGGCCGCGAGGCCGGTTCCCCGCCGAACACGCTGCTCGACTACTTCCCCGAGGATTTCGTCCTCGTCGTCGACGAGTCGCACAACACCGTTCCCCAGATCGGGGCCATGTACGAGGGGGACGTGTCCCGTAAGCGGGTCCTGGTCGATCACGGGTTCCGGCTGCCCAGCGCCATCGACAACCGGCCGCTGACCTGGGACGAGTTCTGCGAGCGGATCGGGCAGACGATCTACCTGTCGGCCACTCCCGGCCCGTATGAGCTGCGGCAGGTCGGCGGCGACGTCGTCGAGCAGGTGATCCGGCCCACCGGGCTGATCGACCCCCGCGTCGTCATCAAGGCGACCAAGGGCCAGATCGATGACCTGCTCGAGGAGATCCGCCTCCGCACGGGCAAGGACGAGCGGGTCCTGGTCACCACGCTGACCAAGAAGATGGCCGAGGACCTGACCGACTACCTCCTGGAGAACGGGGTCCGGGCCCGTTACCTGCACAGCGAGGTGGACACGCTGCGCCGGGTCGAGCTGCTGCGCGAGCTCCGCCTCGGGGAGTACGACGTCCTGGTCGGCATCAACCTGCTCCGGGAGGGCCTGGACCTGCCCGAGGTATCCCTGGTCGCGATCCTCGACGCGGACAAGGAGGGCTTCCTCCGGTCGACCACCGCGCTGATCCAGACCATCGGCCGGGCGGCGCGGAACGTGTCGGGCGAGGTCCACATGTACGCCGACAAGGTCACGCCGTCGATGCAGTACGCCATCGACGAGACCAACCGGCGCCGCGAGAAGCAGATCGCCTACAACACCTCCCGCGGGATCGACCCGCAGCCGCTGCGCAAGCGGATCGCCGACATCCTCGACCAGATCGTCCGGGAGGACGAGGACACCGAGGAACTGATCGGCGGGGCCGGCCGGCAGCAGAGCCGCGGCAAGTCGCCGGTGCCCGGGCTGTCGTCGAAGGCCCGCGCGGCGGCCGCCGCCCGGGCGGACGGCGCGGCCACCGGGCACGCCGCCGCGGCGAAGGACGGGGCGAAGGACGGGGCCAAGGGCGGCGGAGAGCCCCGCGGCGACCTGGTCGCGCTGATCACCGAGCTCACCGAGCAGATGCATACCGCCGCCGCGGAGCTCCAGTTCGAGGTCGCGGCCCGGCTCCGCGACGAGATCAAGGAGCTCAAGAAGGAACTGCGCGGCATGAACGCCGCCGGAGTGTAGCGGGGAAGAAGGGGGCAAGGCTCCCCTCGGGCCGTACAGCCCGTAATATCGGCTATTCGCGGCTTAAGTCCGCCAGTCCGCCGTCCCTTGCCCCCGGGAGGCCCCAGCCCATGCCGTGGGTGGTCCGCGACACCGTTCGCGACATCAACCGCGCCGTCGCCCGTCGCTGGCAGGCGCTTGACCCTTTGCTGCCGGACCCGTCGTCGCTGCCGGCCGGGTGCGGCCAGCCCCTCGTCGTGAACGGGGGCGGCGGCCGGGTGACCGGGATCGGGGTCTGCGTCCACCAGCAGATCCCGGCCGAGTCCCTCAACCAGACCTGGGGGCCCGCCGACCGGTTCACCCTGGTGCCCCGCCTGGCCGGGAACGACATCTCCGCCGGGACCGACGAGCTCCTGACCGCCTGGCGCGACCATCTCGCCGGAATCGGGGCCGCCCGCGGCGCGGACGCCGGCGCCAGCGCCGTCTGGCCCAGCCACGACGTGACCGGCGTCAGCGCGCTGCTCCGGCACGGCCTGCAGCCGCTGACGGTGATCGCCGCCCGGACCCGTCCGGGGAACCCCGCCGGCCCGGGCGCGCGACGGAACCCGCCGCCCGGCGTCACGATCCGCGCCGCCGGGCCCGAGGACGCCGACGCCGTCCTCTCCCTTGAACTGAACCTGATCCGCTTCGACATGCAGTTCGGCGGCCCGGTCTGGCGGCCCCGGACCCAGGCGCTGGTCCGCGCGGACATCGCCGACAGCCTGCGCAAGCAGGCCAACTGGACCTGGCTGGCCCTGCGGCACCGGCGCCCGGTCGGCCTGCTGGTCGCGCAGCCGCCGGGCGAGTCGGGCTGGATCTCCGGGATGACCAGCCGGGCTCCCGCCGCCTACCTGCAGACCATGTTCATCGCCGAGGCCGAGCGCGGCACCGGCGTCGGGTCGGCCCTGGTCCGCGTCCTGCACGAGCGGCTGGACGCCGACGGCGTCGCCGTCACCCTGCTCCACCACAGCCAGGTCAACCCGCTGTCCGGGCCGTTCTGGAACCGGATGGGCTACCGCCCGCTGTGGACCAGCTGGGAGGCCCGGCCCGCCACCGCCCTGCGCTGAGGCCGGGCGCTGGCCGCCGGCGGAACGTAAGCTGGCGGTCATGCTGATCAGCCTCCTCGCGGGGATCGCCTCGGCCCTCTGCTACGGCGTCGCCGTCGTCATGCAGGCGTTCGCGGTGCGCCAGGCGAGCAAGCGGACCGCCCGGAGCGCGAGCGACGCCGGCGGCGTCGATCCCGGGCTGCTGCCGCGCATGCTCCGGCAGTGGATCTTCCTGGCCAGCATCGCCCTGGACCTGCTCGGGTTCGCGGCCCAGCTCCTCGCCCTGCGGGAACTGCCGCTCTTCGCCGTCCAGGCGATGGTCGCCGCGAACCTCGCCGTCGCCGCGATCGGGGCGGCGGTGGTGCTGAAGTCGTCGCTGGGCTGGCGGGAATGGCTGGCGGTCGCCGGGGTGATCGCGGGGATCGGGCTGCTGGGGGCGAGCGCGGGTGCCGAGGGCGCCGTCCGGACCGGGATGACGTTCCGGCTGGCCCTGATCGTCGCCGTCGGGGTGATGGTCCTGGCCGGGCTGGCCGCCACCCGGGCGCGGGGCGCCGCCCGCACGCTGCTGCTCGGCACGGTGGCGGGCCTGGGGTACGCGGTCGTCGGCGTGGCGGCCCGCGTGCTGACCGGCTTCGCGCCGCTGTCCCTCCTCAAGGACCCGGCCGCCTACGCGATCGTCGCGGGCGGGGTCCTGGCGTTCCTGTTCTACGCGACGGCGCTGGAAGGCGGGAGCGTGGCCGTCGCCACGGCGGCCGTGGTGCTGGGCGAGACGGTGCCTCCGGCCGTGATCGGGGTGGTGTTCCTCGGCGACAAGACGAGCCCGGGGTTCGCGCCCGTCGCCGCGGCCGGATTCGTCCTCGCGGTGGCCAGCGCCGTCTCCCTGGGCCGTTTCGGCGAGGGAGACGCGGACAAGGACGGCGCGGAGCCAGGCGGCGCGGGCGCGGACGGGGGAACGCCGTCGACGGGCGGGACCGCTGGCCGCTCAGCTGAGCAGATCATGTTACTCTGGTGGTCCGTGGACCTGCGGCCCTCGGCCGTACCTTCGCTGACCACGGGAGTCTCATTTTGGCCGCTTCATCGCCGCAGCCTCAGCATGCTCATACCAAGCATCTTTTCGTCACCGGTGGCGTCGCCTCCAGCCTCGGCAAGGGGCTGACGGCCTCCAGCCTGGGCCGCCTTCTGCGCATGCGGGGACTGAAGGTCTCCATGCAGAAGCTTGACCCTTACCTCAACGTCGACCCGGGCACCATGAACCCGTTCCAGCACGGTGAGGTGTTCGTCACCGACGACGGGGCCGAGACCGACCTGGACGTCGGCCACTATGAGCGCTTCCTGGACACCCGGCTTGAGGGCCGGGCGAACGTCACCACCGGCCAGGTGTACTCGGAAGTGATCGCCAAGGAGCGGCGCGGCGACTATCTCGGTGACACCGTGCAGGTCATCCCGCACATCACCAACGAGATCAAGTCCCGCATCCTGGACATGGGCGGCCCCGACGTCGACCTGGTGATCACCGAGGTCGGCGGCACGGTCGGCGACATCGAGTCCCTCCCCTTCCTGGAGTCGATCCGGCAGATCCGGCACGAGATCGGCCGGGACCGCTGCTTCTTCCTGCACGTGAGCCTGCTGCCCTACATCGGCCCGTCGGGCGAGCTGAAGACCAAGCCGACCCAGCACTCGGTCGCCGCCCTGCGGTCCATCGGCATCCAGCCGGACGCGATCGTGGCCCGCAGCGACCGCCCGATCAGCGACGGCCTCAAGCGCAAGGTCAGCCTGATGTGCGACGTGGACGAGGACGCGGTGGTCTCCACGCCGGACGCGCCGTCCATCTACGACATCCCCAAGGTGCTGCACGGCGAGGGCCTGGACGCCTACGTGGTCCGCCGGCTGAACCTGCCCTGGCACGACGTGAACTGGCGGGAGTGGGATGACCTGCTGCGGCGGGTCCACAAGCCCGCCCGTGAGGTCACGATCGCCCTGGTCGGCAAGTACATCGACCTGCCGGACGCCTACCTGAGCCCGGCCGAGGCGCTGCGGGCCGGCGGGTTCGGCAACGACGCCAGGGTCACGATCCGCTGGGTGGCCAGCGACGACTGCGAGACCCCGGAGGCCGCCGAGAAACTGCTGGGCGACGTGGACGGCATCCTGATCCCCGGCGGCTTCGGCGTCCGCGGGATCGAGGGCAAGCTCGGCGCGATCCGGTACGCGCGGGAGAAGAAGATCCCGGTCCTGGGCCTGTGCCTGGGCCTGCAGTGCATGGTCATCGAGGTGGCCCGCGACCTGGCCGGGATCAAGGACGCGGACAGCGCCGAGTTCGATCCGGACGCGAAGAACGCGGTGATCGCGACCATGGCCGACCAGGAGGACGTCGTGTCCGGGGACCGGGACATGGGCGGCACCATGCGCCTGGGCCTGTACCCGGCGAGCCTCGGGGCCGACACGATCGTCCGCGAGGTCTACGACGGAGCCGCGAGCGTGGACGAGCGGCACCGGCACCGCTACGAGGTCAGCAACGCCTACCGGGAACGGCTGGAGAAGGCCGGCCTGGTGTTCTCCGGGCTGTCACCGGACGGGCGCCTGGTGGAGTTCATCGAACTGCCGCGCGAGACGCACCCGTTCTTCGTGGCCACGCAGGCGCACCCGGAGTTCCTGTCCCGCCCGACGCGCCCCCACCCGCTGTTCACCGGACTGATCGCCGCGGCCCTGCAGCGTTCGGGAACGACGCTCTCGTGAGCGTGGAGGACACCCCGGAGAGCTGGCCGGTCGAGGCCGTCACCGAGAAATTCAGCTCGTGGCTGCTGTCGGTGCGCACGGACCGGGTCCGCTTCCCCGACGATCATTCCGCCGAACGGATCGTCGCTACCCACCCGGGAGCGGTCGCCGTCGTCGCCCTGGATGAAGAAGACCGGGTACGGATGATCCGCCAGTACCGCCATCCGGTCCAGCGCCTGCTGTGGGAGATCCCGGCCGGCCTGCGGGACGTCGCGGGCGAGCCCCTGCTGGAGACGGCGAAACGGGAACTGGACGAGGAGACCGGGTTCGGGGCCCGGGAGTGGCACGTGCTGACGGACTTCTACACCTCGCCCGGCATCACCGGCGAGCGGATCCGGGTTTTCCTCGCCCGCGGCCTGTACGCCGCGCCTGACAACGGTTTCGAGCGAGAAGACGAGGAGAAGTTCTTCGAGTACGAGTGGGTGCCGCTGGAAGAGGCGGTGCGCCTGGTCCAGGCCGGGAAGCTGCACAACAGCGCCACCGTTATCGGGGTGCTGGCGGCCTGCGCGGCCCGCGCCGACGGCTACAAGACGCTCCGCCCGGCCGGCGCCCCCGAGGAGTGAAATGTGAAATGCCCAGCGCCAGCGACACCAACGGGACCTTCGAGGGCGCTATAGCGGCACCTTCGGTCCCGTCGCGGGCGCGGCGGGCGGCGGGCGGCATGACGAGCGTTGCGGGCGCGGCGGCCGGCATGACGAGCGTTGCGGGGGCGGCGGAGCAGTACTTGCGGTACCTCACGGTGGAGCGGGGCCTGGCCGCGAACACGGTCGCGTCCTACCGCCGGGACCTGCGCCGGTACGCCGATGCCCTCGCGGCCCGGGGCCGCGGGTCCCTGGCCGACGTCACCGGCGAGGACGTGGCCCGGTACCGCGCCACGCTGCGCGAGGGCGACGCCGGGTACCCGCCGCTGGCCGCGAGCTCGGCGGCCCGCGCGGTCGCCGCGGTCCGGGGGCTGCACGCGTTCGCCGTGCGGCAGGGCCTGGCCGCCGGCGACCCGGCCCGGGAGGTCGGCCCGCCCGTCCCGCCGAAACGGCTGCCCAGGGCCATCCCGCTCGGGGACGTCGAGCGTCTCCTCGAGGCGTCCGGCTCCCCGGAGGACCCGGACCCGAGGGTGCTGCGCGACCGGGCGCTGCTGGAATTCCTCTACGGCACCGGCGCGCGCATCTCCGAGGCCGCCGGGCTCGACATCGACGACCTTGAGACCGGGGAAGAGGACGCGGCGGTCCTGCTCAACGGCAAGGGCGGCAAGCAGCGCTGGGTGCCCGTGGGCCGGTACGCCGCGACGGCCCTGGACGCCTACCTGGTCCGCGGCCGCCCCGCGCTGGTAACAGCAAGAAGTCGATCGGCCCGGTCGGCCCGGGCGGCCAGCCGCAAGGACGGCCCGGCCGTGTTCCTGAACGCCCGCGGCGGCCGGCTCACGCGGCAGGGAGCCTGGGGAATCTTGTCAGAAGCCGCGATCCGTTCGGGACTGGACGGGGTGTCGCCCCATACCCTCCGGCACTCGTTCGCCACGCACCTGCTCGACGGCGGGGCCGACATCCGGGTCGTGCAGGAACTGCTGGGCCATGCCTCCGTCGCCACCACGCAGGTCTACACCCTGGTGACCGCGGAGAAACTGCGCGAGGTCTACGCGTCCGCGCACCCGCGGGCGCACGCATAAGCAGGAAAAATCGGCCGCATACGGCGCGTTGGCTTGCCCCGATGTCACGCTGGGCCTAGAGTCCCGAACAGTTCGCGACTTCAAGCCCCGAGAGGATGTACTGGTGGCCGCATCTCGCGTAATAGAGCTAATGCCGGGAGATATCGGGCCAACGGGCAGGCCGCTGCCCGCGTTCGCCGAACCTGAGCCGCTCACGACGCACGGCCCGGCCCGGATCGTCGCGATCTGCAACCAGAAGGGCGGCGTCGGCAAGACCACGACGACGATCAATCTGGGTGCGGCGCTCGCCGAGCAGGGCAGACGCTGCCTGCTCGTCGACTTCGACCCGCAGGGGGCCCTGTCCGTCGGTCTCGGCATCCAGCCCCACGACATCGACCTGACGGTCTACAACATGCTCATGGAACGGGGGGTCGACGCACACGACGTCCTCTTCGAGACCACGGTCGAGGGCATGGACCTGCTGCCGTCCAACATCGACCTGTCGGGCGCGGAAGTCCAGCTGGTCCACGAGGTCGGCCGGGAGTACGTACTCGGCGGCACCCTCAAGGCCATCGCCGAGGACTACGACTACATCCTGATCGACTGCCAGCCGTCCCTCGGCCTGCTGACGATCAACGCGCTGGCCTGCGCGGACAGCGTGCTGATCCCGCTGGAGTGCGAGTACTTCGCCATGCGCGGCGTCGCGCTGCTGATGGAGACCATCGACAAGGTGCAGCAGCGGCTCAACCCGAAGCTGGCCATCGACGGCCTGCTCGGCACGATGTACGACTCCCGCACGCTGCACACCCGTGAGGTGCTGGGGTCCATCGTCAACGGGTTCGGCGACAAGGTGTTCCACACGGTTATCAACCGGACCGTGCGGTTCCCGGACGCCACCGTGGCGGGCGAGCCCATCACCAGTTTCGACACCGGGTCGATGGGGGCCAACTCCTACCGGGAACTGGCCAAGGAAGTGCTCGACCGGTGGCAGCGGACGGGCGAAGCGCAGGCTGGCTAGCGCCGGCCAGCGCCGCGAGCCCGGTACCGTTCTTACGTGGGGCAAGAGTCAGCGGAATCCGACGTCACGGCGGACGCGGGAGACGCACCGCGCGGATCAGGAGCCTTCGAGGTCCACCTCGACGTGTTCGAGGGACCGTTCGACCTGCTGCTGGCGCTGATCTCCAAGCACAAGCTGGACATCACCGAGGTCGCGCTGTCGCGGGTGACGGACGAGTTCATCGCCTACATCAAGCAGCGCTCCGGCGGCTGGGACCTGGACCAGGTCAGCTACTTCCTGCTGGTCGCCTCGACCCTGCTGGACCTGAAGGCGGCCCGGCTGCTCCCGTCGGGCGAGGTCGAGGACGAAGAGGACCTGGCCCTGCTGGAGGCCCGGGACCTGCTGTTCGCGCGGCTGCTGCAGTACCGGGCCTACAAGGAGGTCTCCGCGATCTTCGCGGGCCACATGGCCTCCGCCGCGCTGCGCTACCCGCGCCGCGTCCCGATGGAACCGCGGTTCGCCGGGCTGCTGCCTGAGGTACTGTTCACCATCGGCCCGCTGGAGTTCGCGAAGCTGGCCGCCCGGGCGCTGACGCCCAAGACGCCGCCCGTGGTCCCGGTGGAGCACATCCACCAGCCGTTCGTCTCCATCCGGGAGCAGGCCGTGCTCCTGGCCCGGCGGCTGAAGGAGCTGGGCCGGGCGTCGTTCCGCCAGCTGACCTCGGGATCGGACAACAACTACGAGATCGTGGCCTCCTTCCTCGCCCTGCTGGAGCTGTACCGGGAGGACACGGTGTCGTTCGACCAGGTGGACCCGCTAGGCGAGCTGTACGTGAGCTGGACCGGCGGCGACCGCGAGGTGGTCCTGGCCCCGCCCGGCGCCGCCCGCGACGGCGGGGAACGAGCAGAAAGCGAAGAAGAGTACACGTGAGTGACGAGTTCACGCCGGAGGTTTCCCCCGAGGAACCGCTGGACCCGGAGGAACCCGCTGTCCCGCTGCGCACCGCGCTGGAGGCGATCCTGCTGGTCGCCGACGAGCCGGTTCCGGAGATGCTGCTGGCCCAGGTCACGGAGCGTCCCACCGGGGAGGTCGCGTCGGTCCTGCGCGAGCTGGCGGCCGAGTACCGCGAGCAGGGCCGGGGCTTCGAGCTGCGCCAGATCGCCGGAGGCTGGCGCTACTACACGCGCGAGGACTGCGCCGCCCTGGTAGAGCGGTTCGTCCGCGACGGCCAGGAGGTCCGCCTGACCCAGGCCGCCCTGGAGACCCTCGCCGTCATCGCCTACCGGCAGCCGGTCAGCCGGGCCCGGGTCTCCGCCGTCCGCGGGGTCAACTGCGACGGCGTGATCCGCACCCTGGTCCTGCGCGGCCTGGTCGAGGACTCCGGTACCGACGGCGAGACCGGCGCGATCCTGTACCGCACGACCGGGTACTTCCTGGAACGGATGGGCATGGCGAGCCTGGACGAGCTGCCGGACCTGGCTCCGTTCCTCCCGGACAATTTCGAGGACATCGAGGACAATGAACGCACGCGGGCGTAACACTCCCGGTCGCGGCCGGCCGGCCCGGCCGTCGCGGCCCGCCCGGCCGGGGAACAGCCCGCGCCGGGAAGACCAGCAGAGCCGGGCATCCCGGGAAGAGGCGCGGGCGCGGGAAGAGGCCCTGTCGCCGGAGGCGAAGGCCCGCCTGCGGGAACTGCGCGGCCTGGGAAACTACGACGACGACCGCCCCGGCGACTACGGCACGGACCCCGGCGAGGACCGGGACAACCTCGTCGACGTCCCGGACGGCGTCCGGCTGCAGAAGGTCCTGGCCGCGGCCGGGGTCGGCAGCCGCCGGTACTGCGAGGAACTGATCGGCGAGGGCCGGATCGAGGTCGACGGGCAGGTCGTTCGCCGGTTCGGTGCCCGCGTCGACCCCGAGAACCAGGTCATCCGGGTCGACGGCAAGCGCATCCCGTCCCGCCAGGACGAGGTGTACCTGGTGTTCAACAAGCCCCGCAAGGTGCTGACCGCGATGAAGGACGACCGGGGGCGGTCGGTGATCAGCGACTATCTCGGGGACCGGGCCGAACGCCTGTTCCATGTCGGGCGGCTCGATTACGACACCGAGGGCCTGATGCTGCTGACCAACGACGGGGAACTGGCCCACCGGCTGGCCCACCCGAGCTACGAGGTGGCCAAGACCTACCTGGCCGAGGTCCCCGGCCCGGTCCCGAAGGACGTCGGCCGCCGGCTGGCCGCGGGCGTGGACCTGGAGGACGGGCTGGCCATCGCCGACAAGTTCCGGGTCCTGGAGCAGTCCGGCCAGAAGGCTCTGGTCGAGATCACCCTGCACGAGGGGCGCAAGCACATCGTGCGCCGGATGCTGGCCGAGGTCGGGCATCCGGTCAGCCGCCTGGTGCGGACCACGATCGGCCCGGTGAAGCTGAACGACCTGCGTCCCGGCAAGACCCGTGAGCTGTCGGTGCGGGAAATCGGCGACCTGTTCGCCTCGGTGGGGCTGTTACTCTTATGGGCCAGAAAGCAGGAAGGATTAAACGTGGCAGTCCGGGCAGTACGCGGCGCGATCCAGGTCGACGAGGATTCGAGGGACGCGATTCTTGAGGGCACAGCGGAGCTGGTCAGCGAGGTGATGAGCCGCAACGATCTCACCACCGACGACGTGATCAGCGTGCTGTTCACGGTGACCCCGGACCTGACCACGGAGTTTCCCGCGCTCGCCGCCCGCAAGCTCGGCTTCCACGCGGTGCCGCTGATGTGCGCGACCGAGATCCCGGTCCAGGGCGCGATGCCGCGCGTGGTCCGGCTGATGGCGCACATCGAGACGGCCAAGCCGCGCTCGGAGGTCCAGCACGTCTACCTGCGCGGCGCCGCGGCGCTCCGCCAGGACATCGCCCAGTAACTGCCCCTCATGGCGCCTGACACCGTCCCCGGCCGTGTCCTCGTCGTGGGAACGGGGCTGATCGGCACCTCGGTCGCGCTCGCGCTCCGCGCGCGGGGGGTGTCCGTGTGGCTGAACGACGCCGACCGGAGTTCCGCCGCCCTGGCCGAGGGCCTCGGCGCCGGAACCGCGGTGACCGACCTGCGCGACGCCAAGGGGATCGCCGACGTCGCGGTGCTGGCCATGCCGCCGGAGGCGGTGGGGGAGATGCTGCGGGCGTCCCAGGACGCGGCGGTGGCGGACGTGTATACCGACGTGGCCAGCGTGAAATCGCTGCCGGCCTCCCGCGCCCGGGAACTCGGCTGCGACCTGGCGTCGTACGTGCCGGGCCATCCCATGGCCGGGCGGGAGCGGCACGGGCCCGCCGCGGGCCGGGCCGACCTCTTCCTGGGCCGGACCTGGGCGGTATGCCCGCTCCCGGAGACGTCCGGCGACGCGGTCGCCGCCGTCACGGCCCTCGCCCGGGCCTGCGGCGCGAACGTGGTCACGGCGGACACCGCCACGCACGACCAGTGGGTGGCGCTGGTCTCCCACGCCCCCCACGTGGTGTCGTCGGCCATGGCGGCCCGCCTGGCCGCCGACGGCGTCACGGCCGACGCCCTGCGCCTGGCCGGGGGAGGGCTCCGCGACGTGACGCGCGTCGCCGCCGGGGACCCGGTCCTGTGGACGCAGATCCTCTCGGCCAACGCCGCCCCGGTCGCGGAGATCCTGAAGGCGGTCGCCGCCGACCTCGCGGACGCGGCGGAGACTCCCGCGGACATGACGGGCCTCCTGGTCCGCGGCCGGGACGGCGTGGGACGGATCCCGGGCAAGCGCGGCGACTCGCCCCGGGAGTTCGCGGTCGTCCAGGTCGTGATGGCGGACCGGCCCGGCGAACTGGCCCGCCTTTTCGGCGTCGCGGGCGACGCGGACGTGAACGTCGAGGACGTCCGCATCGAGCACTCGCCCGGCCACCCGACCGGTGTGGCCGAGATCTCAGTCCGTCCGGAACGGGCATCCGCGCTGCTAGACGCGCTGACCGCCGACGGCTGGACCGCCCGCCGCTAGCCCGTTCCCGCCGCGCGGGGAATGAAGACCGGGCCGCCCGGCTTACTACACGGCGTCAGCCTGGCGGTGGCGTTCACGCTGATTTTCCCTGGTTTTGAAGTCGGTACAGAAAGGCCTGTACTAGCCTTCGGCGTAAATCAGGGAAGTTACCGCCGGATAATCGTCAAAACGGTACAGTGAGGCACATGCGAGACAGTGAGCTTGCCGCGTCCATCGTGGATGGCGATCCGGGGGCGCTTGCCGAGACGTACGACCGGTACGCGGACCTTCTGTGGTCCTACTCCCGTTCCCTGCTGAACGACGAACGCCAGGCCGCCGAGGCCGTGGCCGACACCTTCGTGATCACGTCGTCCCGCCTGGACGTCCTGCCCGCCCCGGCGCGGCTCCGGGCCTGGCTGTACGCCGTGACCCGCATGGAGTGCCTGCGCCGGATGCGCGCCGTCAAGGACGCGCCCGTCCCGGGCAGCGCCGAGCGCCTGCGCCAGACGGCCCAGAAGCTGTCCACCGGCGAGCAGCAGCAGTTGCGCGCGCTCCTGGCCGAGGGGTTCACCGGCCTCGACGACGACGAGCGCGACGCCATGCAGATGGTGTGGCACGGTCTCGACCTCGCGGAAGTCGGCACGATCCTCGGGCTGCCCCGCGCCGAGACCTACACGCTCTTCACCCGGGCCCGCGATCAGCTGGAGGCCACGGTCGGCGTCCTGCTGATGGGCTGGTCGGGTCACGGGGGCTGTGACGTGTTCGAGGAGACGCTCTACGGGCGCGACAGCAAGCTCACCCCCGAATTGCGCGCCCGCCTGAGCAAGCACATTCTCCGCTGTGACCGCTGCACCGAGTCCTACCAGCGGCAGATGCGGCCCTCGCTGATGCTGGCCCTGTCCGTGGGCGCCCTGCTGTCCGAGGCGGAGGACGCGCGCGCCGCCGCGGGCCGCGCCCCGGCGGGCCTGTGGGAGCAGGTCTACCAGATGACCTCCGCCGCCAGCCCCGAGTCGCGCTGGCACAAGCTCCTCGGCGGCCGCCGGGTGACCTTCGGCCCCGACGGCTTCCCCCGGCAGCTGGCCGTCGGCCGCGAGGGCATGACGAGCCCGGTCAAGGTGGCCGCGGTCGGCGCCGTGGCCGTCGCCGCGACGGCCACCGGCTGGGCCACCCACGGGCACTTCTTCGCCGCGCGCCCGGACGCCAGCACGAGCAACGCCTCCAGCGGCGTCGCGCCGGTTACCCCGCAGACCAGGGCGGCGGCCACCGCGGCCGCCGGCAAGGGCGCCCACGCGGGCAAGCCGTCCACCAAGACGGTCTCCCATCACAAGGCCGCCCACGCCAAGCCCCAGCCGGCGGGCTCCTCGCCCTCGGCGCTGCCGGCCGCGACCTCGAGCGGCACGTCGGTCCCGGTCTCCGCCGGCTCCTCGTCGAGCGGCTCCCCGGGCTCGTCGGGCTCCTCCTCGGGATCGACGTCGTCCACGGCGACCTCCGGCGCGACCAGCACCGGCTCCTCTCCCGCGATCACCAGCTCCTCCGGCTCCAGCGGTTCGAGTTCCTCCAGCAGCGGTTCGAGCGGCTCGAGCGGTTCGGGTTCCTCCGGCAGCGGCTCCTCCGGCAGCGGTTCCGGCGGCTCGGGTTCCTCCGGCGGCTCGAGCGGCGGGCTGGGCGGGGTCGTGAAGAAGGTCACCGGCACGGTCAGCGGAGTTGTCGGCGGGGTCACCAGCGGCCTGTAGCCCGCCCGCCCTCGCTGATCTGCGGCTTAGGGCGCGAGCTGGAGGCCATATGCCCCATTTGCCGGGCGCAGGGCAGTCGTCTGGCGCCCTAAGCCATGATCATCCGTCTCCGGGCAGTCCGGCCACGGTGGCCGGCCGCCGGCCCGCCGGCCGCGACGGGGCTGCGCCTGCCGGTGCCGGTGAACCGGGCGATCTCCCGAGGGGGCCGCTCCCGGTCCGGGCCCGCGGTCGTGAACCCGGTGACCGCACTGCGCACTGCGCACGGTCTCGGTCTCGGTCTCGTCGAGAAGCTTGGCCAGGCCGGCCCAGTACCGGAGGTCGCGGTGGCGGCGGGACTGGTCGTCCGGGTGCCGCCACATGGGGTAAAGGCGACGGACCGGTCGCACCGACCTGCGGAGAGCCTGAGGACCGGTACCATTTCGGGGTGGAAACCTCAACGCCGAACGGGCTGACCGTGGCCGTGGACGGGCCGTCCGGATCCGGGAAGTCGAGCACTTCGAAGGGCGTCGCCAAGGCCCTCGGCCTGCGCTACCTGGATACTGGGGCCATGTACCGGGCACTGACCTGGTGGTTCATGGACCAGCGGGCCGACACCACCGATTCCGGCGCCGTGGCGGCGAACGCGGGCCGCCCGCGCCTTGAGGTCAGCACCGACCCGGACGACCCGTGGACCCGGGTCGACGGGCGGGACGTGTCCGAGGAGATCCGCACCCGTGAGGTTTCCCAGCAGGTGAGCCTGGTCTCGCGGGTGCCCGCTGTGCGGGAGCGCCTGATCGCCCTGCAGCGCGGGATCATCGCCGGTGCCGAGCCGGGCATCGTGGCCGAAGGCCGGGACATCGGCACCGTCGTGGCGCCGGACGCCGTTCTCAAGGTGTTCCTGACGGCGGACAGCGACGCCCGGGCCCGGCGCCGCGCCGCGGAGCGGGGCGCCGAGGTTGACACCACCGAGGCCGACCAGGCCCGCCGGGACCGGCTCGACGCCGCGCAGTCCGCGAAGGCGGACGACGCCGTGCTGCTCGACGCCACGGACCTGACCCTGGATGAGGTTATCCAGAAGATTGCCACGCTTGCCCGCGAGCGCTCCGCGCTTGCCTGTACGGGGGACGCAGGAGCCAGATGACTGACACGGACGAAGGCTGGGTCGAGTACACCGACATCGACTCCGAAGAGCCAGGAGACATCGACGAGGGCTCCGGCGGGGCGCTGCCCGTGCTGGCCGTCGTCGGGCGGCCCAACGTCGGCAAGTCCACCCTGGTGAACCGGATCCTCGGCAGCCGCCAGGCGGTCGTGGAGGACGTCCCCGGCGTGACCCGGGACCGGGTCGCCTACGACGCGAACTGGCGCGGCCGCGCGTTCACCCTGCTGGACACCGGCGGCTGGGAGGCCCGGGCCAAGGGGCTGTCCGCCCAGATCGCGGAGCAGGCCAAGGGCGGGGTCGCGATGGCCGACGCCGTCCTGTTCGTCGTGGACGCCCGGGTCGGGGCCACCGACGAGGACGAGGCGGTCGCGGCCGTCCTGCGGCGCTCGAAGAAGCCGGTGATCCTGGCGGCCAACAAGGTGGACGACGCCAAGAGCGAGTCCGACGCCCAGACACTGTGGTCGCTGGGCCTGGGCGAGCCGGTCATGGTCAGCGCCATGCACGGCCGGGGGAGCGGCGACCTGCTCGACCTGGTGCTGCAGGCCCTGCCGGAGACGCCGCCGCACCGCCTGGAGCAGCTGGCCGGCCCGCGCCGCGTGGCCCTCATCGGCAAGCCGAACGTCGGGAAGTCCTCCCTCCTGAACAAGCTGGCCGGGGAGCAGCGCGCCGTCGTCGACTCCACCGCCGGCACCACCCGCGACCCGGTTGACGAGCTCATCGAGCTCGGCGGGGTCACGTGGCGGTTCGTGGACACGGCCGGCATCCGGCGCCGCTACCGGGAGAGCCAGGGCGCGGACTTCTACGCGACGCTGCGCACCCAGAGCGCCCTGGACCGGGCCGAGGTCGCGGTCGTGCTGATCGACGCCAGCGAGCCGCTGACCGACCAGGACCTGAGGATCATCAGCACGGTCATCGAGTCGGGGCGGGCCCTGGTGATCGCCTACAACAAGTGGGACCTGACCGATGCCGACCGCCGGGACTACCTGGAGCGGGAGATCGAGCGGCAGCTGCACAGCGCCCGCTGGGCGCCGCGGGTGAACATCTCCGCCCAGACCGGCCGGCACGTGGAGCGGCTGGTGCCCGCGATCGAGACGGCCCTGGACAGCTGGGACCGCCGGATCTCCACCGGGCAGCTCAACTCGTGGCTGAACGCCCTGGTCGCCGCGACCCCGCCGCCGATGCGGGGCGGCAAGCAGCCCAAGATCATGTTCGCGACGCAGGCCGGCACCAAGCCGCCGCACTTCGTGCTGTTCACCAGCGGGTTCCTGGAGGAGACCTACCGCCGGTTCATCGAGCGGCGGCTCCGCGAGGAGTTCGGCTTCGAGGGCACTCCGGTCAAGATCTCCATGCGCCTGCGCGAGAAGCGCGGCAAGGGCGGCCCCGCCCGCCGCCGCTAGCGCTCTCGGCGCTGGCGGCGGCGCCGAAGGGGCTAGCCGGCGATCCGGGCGGCAGCGGCGGGCAGCCCGGAGCCGTTGAGGACCGGGTCCCAGAACGAGCACTGGTGCTGCGCGCCGAACGTGGCGCCGGTGATCGCCCGGGACTGGCCGCCCGGGCGCAGTGACAGGAGCCCGGCCCGGCCGCCCGCGGCGGGGGAGTAGGCGGGCCAGGCGGGCTGGCCGGCGGCGTCCGGCGAGCCGGCCTTGGTGAAGGCGCCCCAGTAGGCGATCATCTGCCGCGAGAGCGCGCGCTGCGCGGGGGTGAACTCCGCCGCCAGCGAGTACCCGTTGGTGAAGCTGGGCCACAGGTAGGCCAGTTCCATGGCGTGGCCCGCGCCCCACTGGTAGCCGGGCACGCTGTTGTTCAGTCCCGGGGCGTGCTCGTCGTCGAACTGGAAGAAGTAGGTCCGGGTGTTCTTCGCCAGCGAGGCCGCCAGGTTCTGTTCCGCGCAGCCGCCGATGCCGCCGACGGTGCCGCTGTCGGTCAGGATCGCGCCGATGGCGTATGCCGCCGTGTACGGGCTCGGGTAGGCCGACCACGGGTAATGAGCCAGGACCTGGGGTGCCAGCGCCCCGAAGGTGCTGTCGACCAGTTGCGTGTACTGCGCCTGGGTGTAGCCGGCGTAGCCTTGGGAGAACGTCCGGCCCTCGTCGTGGTTGGTGCCCATCAGCACCGGGACCTTCGCGAAGTTCCCGGAATCGACCGCCTTCTGCGGAGCCGTCGGCAGATCGGGCCCGCCATAGGTGAACAGCGGCTGGTAGCTTCCGCTGGCCGACAGCAGCGTCGCCTCGCTCTTGCCGCGCAGGCACGCCGCCGCCGTGGCCGGGTCCGGGCATCCCGCCGTCCTGGCGAAGGCGAGGGAGCCCGTCTGGGCGGTGGACCCGGACTGGCTGTCGCAGCTCCCGCTTTCCATGATCGCCCGTGCGAACAGGCCGCGCGCGGGCGGCGAGGCCAGCAGCGCGCACACCGACCAGCCGCCCGCGGATTCCCCGGCGATCGCCACCTGTGACGGGTCACCGCCGAAGCCGGCGATATTCGCGTGCACCCACTTCAGTGCCGCCTCCTGGTCGGCCAGCCCGAAGTTCCCGTCGGGTACCGCGGACGACAGGCCCGGCAGGTCCAGGAAGCCCAGCGGCCCGAGCCGGTAGTTGACCGAGACGACGATGATGCCCTCGGACTGGGCGAGCAGAGACCCGTCCTGCTGGTCGCCGGCGCCGGTGGTCAGCCCGCCGCCGTGGATCATGAACATCACCGGCAGTTTCTTCCCGGCCGGGATGACACTGGGCGCGTACACGTTGAGGTACAGGCAGTCCTCGTTGTCGATGCGCGGACCGTTGCCGCTGGCCGGCTGGGCGCACCGGCCGCCGTAGGACAGCGCGCTCCGCACGCCGGACCAGGACTGTGCCGGCTGCGGCGGCGCCCAGCGCAGCGCGCCGGCGGGCGGCCGCGCGTACGGCAGGCCGAGCCACTGGTCCACGGCGCCGGTGGTCCGTCCCTCGACCTGCCCGGTACCGGTCGTGACGGTGAGGTTCTGCGGGGTGACCGCGGCGGGTGCGGCTGACGCCGGCGACGGCGCGGCCGCGGCGAGAGCCCCCGCGGAGAAGACGAGGGCCGCCGCAATGGCCCCCGCGGCGCTGAGAAGCCCCAATCGGGCACGCCGTGAAAGGCGGCGCAGGTCGTGTGTCTGCATGACGGTCCTCCGCTGAAGCGAGGCGAATGACGAATGAAACGCCAGCGCTATCGTCCTCCCGAACTTCAGCAGAGTCGATGGCGCGGGGGAGGCGGGATGATCCGTTCGGAATAATCGTTGTCCGTGGTAGCAATGGACAAGCTCAGCGAGATCGACCGGCGGCGGGTGTGGCATCCGTATGCGCCGATGCCCGCCCGGGTCGCCCCGCTGGTCGTGACGGAGGCCAGCGGAGTCCGGCTGCGGCTGGAGGACGGCCGGGAGCTGATCGACGGGATGTCGTCGTGGTGGGCGGCGGTCCACGGGTACCGGCACCCGGACCTCGACGCGGCCGCCCGGGACCAGATCGGGAAGATGAGCCACGTGATGTTCGGGGGGCTGACGCACGAGCCGGCCGTGCGGCTCGCGGACCGGCTGGCCGGCCTCGCCCCGGACGGGCTGGAGCACGTGTTCCTGTGCGACTCCGGGTCCGTCAGCGTCGAGGTCGCGGTGAAGATGTGCCTGCAGTACTGGCGGTCGCTGGGCTTCCCGGACAAGCAGAAGCTCCTGACGTGGCGCGGCGGGTACCACGGCGACACCTTCATGGCCATGTCGGTGTGCGATCCCGAGGGCGGCATGCACCGGATGTGGGACGGCGTGCTGCCCCGGCAGGTGTTCGCCGGGCCGCCGCCGGAGACGTTCGAGCAGTCCTACGCGGGTGAACTGCGAGACCTGATCGCGCGGCACGCCGGCGAGCTGGCCGCGGTGATGGTGGAGCCCGTGGTGCAGGGGGCCGGCGGCATGCGGTTCCATTCCCCGGAGTACCTGAAGGTGCTCCGCCAGGCGTGCGACGACCACGGCGTGCTTCTCGTCTTCGACGAGATCGCCACCGGGTTCGGGCGCAGCGGCTCGCTGTTCGCCGCGGGCCACGCCGGGGTGTCGCCGGACGTGATGTGCGTGGGGAAGGCGCTGACCGGCGGGTACCTGACCCTCGCCGCGGCCCTGTGCACCAGTGAGGTCGCGGCCGGGATCGGGCGCGGCGAACTGCCGGTGCTGGCCCACGGGCCGACGTTCATGGGCAACCCCCTGGCCTGCGCGGTGGCCAACGCGTCCCTGGACGTGCTTCTGGGAACCGGCACCTACCCGCGGGGCTGGCAGGCCGAGGTGAAGCGGATCGAGTCCGGGCTGGCCGCCGGGCTGGAGCCGGCCCGGTCGCTGCCCGGGGTCACGGACGTGCGGGTCCAGGGGGCCATCGGGGTGGTCCAGCTGGACCACGCGGCGGACATGGCCGCGGCGACGGAGGCGGCGGTGCGGGCGGGGGTATGGCTGCGGCCTTTCGGCGAGCTGATCTACACCATGCCGCCGTACGTCACCTCCGATGACGACCTGGCCCGCCTCTGCGAGGGCCTCCTCGAGGTCGCCCGCGCCGCCTGACCCCGGCGTCCCGCGTCTCCCCGCGGAGCCGCTCCTCCCGCGGCGGCCGCCCGGCTCAGGGCAGGACGGGACGCAGGCGCTGGACCGGGGGCCGCGCGATCGGGGCGCGGGGCCGGGACTCCGGGGGGCTGGCGGCGGCGGGCACGGCCAGGTGGAACCACACGGTGGTGCCGGCCGGGTCGTACAGGTAGCCCCAGCGGCCGGCCAGCTGCTGCACCAGGTACAGCCCGTGGCCTTCGGCCCCGTACAGTTCGCTTTTGACGGCCGGCGCCTCGGCCGCGCCCTGATCGGTTACCTCGATCAGCACGCCGTCCGGGAGGCCGATGACGGTCACGGCCACCGAGCCCCCGTGGCCCGACCTGGTGTGCTGGATCGCGTTCGTGACCAGTTCGGACGTCAGTAAGGTCGCCGCGTCGGAGTCGATTCCGCCGGTGCCGGACACGGCGTGCGTGACGAACTCGCGGGCCCTGACGACCTGCTCCGGCCGGCCGGGAACCGTCAGCGTGCCGAGTACGCAGGACCGCCTGCCGCCTGCTTCCTGGCCCGTGCGCGCTGGCTGATGACCGCTTCCTGCCAGGCTGTCCATCCGCGTGCCTCCCCGAGTCGGGCGTACTGATACGGGAAAAACAGGGAAATATCCCTCATAAAGGAAAGCGTCTTTCGGAGGGAATATTTCCTATGTTGCTGTATGTCGGTTTTGGGAGTTAGGGGCGTCGTTCGGGTTTCGGGTTGATTGCGCCCCGGCCTCGTTATGATAATGCTGCCGCAAGCGCACGCCGCGCAAGTGCGTGGAGCAAGTTTCCCGGATGAAATCCCGTATGGGATTTCATCCGAGTCGATTCCGCTGTATCGTACTGACTTGTCAGCACCGCCTGAGTGAAGCAACCCGGGCGCGGAGAGCTACGGAGGGCTAGGCTCTTCTTGCTGTACGGGGGAAATCACGCGCAGGCCTCGGGCCGTCGACGCGTTCCAGGGAGGTGATCCTGCGGTGTCCATGGGACCCACTGTCCGGAGGCGGAGGCTCGGTACCGAGCTGCGCAAGCTCCGCGAGAAGAGCGGTTTCAAACTGGAAGAGGTAGCCGCCGAACTCGGCGTGGCCCCCTCCACTCTGTCGCGCATCGAGACCGGCAAGGCGCCGACGAAGTCGGCGTACCTGAACCAGATGCTCGAGATGTACGGCGTGAAGGCCAGCGACCAGCGGCAGGTCCTGGTCGACATGGCCCGAGAAGGCCACCGCAAGGGCTGGTGGGCCGCCTACGACGACGTCCTGCCCAGCGGGTTCGACATCTACGTCGGGCTGGAGGCCGAGACGACGGCCGTCCGCAGCTACGAGGTGTCGGCGGTGCACGGCCTGCTCCAGACGGCCGACTACGCCCGCGCCGTGCTGCGGGAGATGTACCCCCGGCACACGACGGAGCAGATCGAGCGCCTGGTGGATCTCCGGATGGCCCGTCAGCGGCGCCTCGACGACGAACCGCCGCTTGAGGTGTGGGCGATCCTGGACGAGGCGATCATCCGCCGGACCGTCGGGGGACCGGAGTGCATGCGCCGCCAGCTGGAACACCTCGTGGCGGAGGGGGAGCGGCAGGGCATGACCATCCAGGTGCTGCCGTTCGCGAGCGGCGCGCACGCCGGGCACGGGGGACCCTTCTCCATCCTTGAGTTCCCCGACCGGGACGACGCCGAGGTCGCCTACATGGAATCGGGCGCCGGACACATCTACCTGGAAAAGGACAAGGAGGTGCGGGCCCGGGCCGAGGCCTTCGACCGGCTCCGGGCGGCCGCGCTGTCGCCGTTCGAGTCCGCGGACCTGATCGGGGAAGCCGCGCGCGCACTCACCTGAGTTTGGGACGGCCGACCGGCCGTTTCATGGGGGAAACACATAGGAGGGATCGGATGGAGATCGATCAGGCCAAGCTGCACTGGTTCAAGAGCTCGTTCAGTGCCGCGGGCAACTGTGTCGAGGTTGCTCACCTTCCGGGCGGCGGGGTCGCGCTCCGGGACTCCAAGGACCGGGCGAAGCAGCCGCACGCCTACACGCGGAGCGAGTGGGACGCGTTCCTGCGCGGCGCCAAGAACGGCGAGTTCGACCAGCCGCTTGTCTAGCGAGCTTTCTGCACGCTCATACCAACTCGCGCGGTCGTGTCCCGGCGTAACGCGGAGGTTGCCGCCTCCGCGCCAGGGCTGACCCGGAGCAGAGAGACGGCGGGTTCCCGTTGCGGTGCGGGAACCCGCCTTTCCCATGTCTGGAACGACCAGTCCGGGCCGGCCGGGGCCGTCCGCCCGTCGTGTCAGACCGGACCCGCCGTCCTTGGCGCTGCGAAGGAAAGCATCTCACCCCCGGGACGGGAAGGCCAGCGCCGGCCCCGCCAGGTGTGTCGCGGCCGGCGAGCCTACTCGTCACGGTCGGCCTCCAGCTCCCGGATGACCCGGTCGAGGATCGCCGGAGTCTGCTGCGGCTGGCTCGCCACGATGCTCAGCCGCTCCAGCGCGAGCAGGTACCGGTCCACCTCGGCCGGCTTGTCCAGGTACAGGGCGCTGGTGAGGTTCTCGACGTAGACCACGTCGGGCAGGTCGCGCTCGGCGAAGCGGAGGATGGAGAAGCCGGTGGGCGCCGCGTAGCCGCCCACGTTGTACGGGATCACCTGCAGGGTGAGGGACGGGCGCCCGATCTGCTCCCGCAGGTAGCGCAGCTGGCCCAGCTGGACGTCGATGCCGGCCACCGGCCGCCGCAGCGCGGCCTCGTCGATGATGCCCCAGAGGCGCAGCTTGCCGTCGCGGAACCGCCGCTGCCGCTCCTTGCGGAGCACGACATGCCGCTCGGCCTCGTCGATCGGGAAGTCGCCGAGCGCGATCACCGAGGAGGCGTAGTCCTCGGTCTGCAGCAGTCCGGGGATGAACTGCGGCTCGTAGACGCGGATGGAGCGCGCGGCCTCCTCCATGCCGACGTAAGCCTGGAACCATTCCGGAAGGATGTCGTGATACCGCTGCCACCAGGCGGGCCGGTTCGCCTGTTCGGCCAGGCGCAGGAGCTGTTCCCTCTCATCGCCTTCGACGTCGTAGAGCGTGAGCAGGTCCAGCACGTCGATCTCGCGGATGGCGTTGCGCCCGAGCTCGATGCGGCTGATCTTCGATTCCGAGGCCCGGATCTCGGCGGCCGCCTCCCGGGCGGTGATGCCCTTGGCGTCGCGGAGCTTGCGCAGCTGGCTGCCCAGAAGTATCCGGAGTACGGTCGGCCCGTCGGAAGAGTCAGGCACGGCGGCCAACCTCCTCAGCATTGGCATGGCGCTCAGGGCACGGGGTCGCGTTCATGGATTTCCGTAATGCAATTGCGTGACGGAGCCGCGCTCTGGAACCGAGCTCCCACGCCTCTGATGATATCTCATATGGGATATCACGCCAGGGTGCAAACCCCTAGATTTCCCGCCCCGGTGCCCCGGCACCCTGGAAGAACGCCCGCCAGAGCGCTTCCGGGGGCCGGAGCGGGGGTGTCGCCCCTCCTCGCGCAATTGTGCATGCACAATGCCTTTAGTGCATGCACAATACGAGAGTGGTTCGCGGACTGGTTTCCCCTGTGGTGATCTGACCGTTGCTGAATGGCGGAATACGATGATGAACGAATCATAATTCGGCCCGGATATCCGTTACCAGCGGCCGTGGATCCGGGCCCGGAAATACTTGTCGTAGAGGTCGCCGATCCGGGACAGGGCGGCGTCGCTGAGCGGCGGAAGGTCCGCCGCGGCCGCGTTCTGGGCGGCCTGGGCCACGTCGCGGGCCCCGGGGATCACCGTGGTCACGCCAGGCTGCTGAAGGACCCAGCGGACCGCCGCCTGCGCCGTGGTCGTTCCCGGGGGGACCGGCCCGGTGAACGCGTCCGGCGAGCCGACGGCGTCCCCGAACTCGGCCGCGGCCCGGACACCGTCGGCGAAGTCCACGCCGGAGAACGTCTCCCCGACGTCGAACGCCTCCCCGTTCCGGTTGTAGGTGCGGTGGTCGCCGGACGCGAAGGTGGTGTCGAGGGTGTACTTTCCCGACAGCAGGCCGGACGCCAGGGGCACCCGGACGATGATCCCGACCCCGGCCGCCGCGGCCGCCGGGAGCACCTCCTCCAGCGGCTTGCGGCGAAACGCGTTGAGGATGATCTGCACGGATGCCACGCCCGGGCGCTTGATCGCCTCGAGGGCCTCGGCGCAGGTCTCCACGCTGACGCCGTAGGCGGCGATCCGGTCCTCGGACACGAGGGTGTCGAGCGCGTCGTAGACCGCGTCCGTGGAATACACGGGCGTCGGCGGGCAGTGCAGCTGCACCAGGTCCAGGCGCTCGACGCCGAGGTTCGCCCGGGACCGGTCGTTCCAGGCCCGGAAGTTCTCCAGCACGTAGTTCGACGGGATCTGGTCCACGCGGCGGCCCATCTTGGTGGCGACCGTGACGGGCGAGCCGGCGTTGCCCGCCAGGAACCGCCCGATGATCTGCTCGCTGCGCCCGTCGCCGTAGACGTCGGCCGTGTCGAAGAACGTGACCCCGTCCTCCGCCGCGGCCCCCAGCACGCCGAGGGCGTCCGCCTCGCTGACGTCGCCCCAGTCCCCGCCGTACTGCCAGGTGCCGAGGCCGATGACCGAGACGTGCTTACCGGTTCTCCCGAGAATTCGCTGCTCCACGGATCTCGATCCTACGGCCGGCGCCCCGGCTACAATCGGGCGGGTGCAGAGCCTGGACCGTCGTATCGTCAGGCTCGCGGTGCCGGCGCTCGGGTCGATCGCGGCCGAGCCGCTCTACAACCTGGCCGACACCGCCATCGTCGGGCACCTGGGCCGGCAGGCCCTGGACTCCCTGGCCATCGCGGTCTCCGCCCTCGCCATCATGGCGTGGGTCGCCCTGTTCCTCACGACCGCCACGACCTCCGCCGTCGCCCGGATGGCCGCGTCCGGCGACACCGACGGCGCGGGACGGGCCGTCGGCGCCGCCTACCTCGCGGCGGCCGGAATCGGCGTCGTCACGTCCGCTGTCCTGGCCGGCGCGGCACCGGGACTGGCCTGGCTGCTGGGCGCCCGGGGCCCGGTGCTCGCCGGGGCGGCCGGCTACCTCCGCGTGTCCGCGGCGGGCGTGCCGTTCCTCTACCTGTCGTATGCCGGGAACGGGCACATGCTCGGGCTGGCGAATCCCCGCACGCCGCTGCGGGTGGCGGTCAGCGCCAACGTCGTGAACGTGGCCCTGGAAGCGGCGCTGGTCTTCGGCGCGCACACGGGCCTGCTGGGCTCGGCCGCGGGGACGGTCGCCGCGCAGGCGTTCGCCGCGGCGTCCTACGCCCTCGCGTCGTGGCGCTCGGCGTCGATCGCGCCGGGGCGCCCCACCGGTCCGGAGCTCCGGCTGCTGCTGCGTGACGGGCACCGGCTGTCGGTGCGGACGATCGCGCTGGGCGTGGTGCCGCTGGCCGCGGTCGCCGTGGCCGCGCGGCTGGGGCCGGTGCCGCTGGCGGGCCAGCAGATCGCGAACCGGCTGTGGAACGTCCTGGCGACGTCGCTGGACGCCCTCGCCGTTCCCGCGCAGGTGTTCGTGAGCTCGGCGATCGGCGCCCGCGACCCCGGGGCCGCCGAGCGCACCGGGCACCGCACCCTGGTCATCGGTTTCGCCGTCGGGTGCGCGTTCGGCGTCGTCACCGCCGCGCTGGCGCTCGGCGCGCCGAGCCTGTTCACGGGCGACCCGGCCGTCCGGCGCGCCGCGGTCATCGGCCTCGTCGCGGCCGCCGCCACCCAGCCGCTGGCGGCGCTCGCGTTCGTGCTCGACGGGCTCATCCTCGGCATCGAGGACTACCGGGCGATGCGCCGCGCGATGATCGGCGCCATCGCTGCGTTCGCCCCGGTGGCCGCCGCCACGGCGGCGTTCCACGGGCTCGGCCTGCCCGGCGTGTGGGCCGCCCTCGGCCTGTGGCTGGCGGCCCGGGCCGGCCTGCTCTACCGGCGCTGGAGCGCCCACGTCCGGGCGGGGGGAACGCGATAGCGTGGGGCACTATGAAAGCCGCTGTGTACCGCATGACGGGATCCGCCCGTGACGTCCTGACCGTCGAGAACGTGGACCGGCCCGAACCCGGGCCGGGCGAGGTGCTGGTCAGGGTGCATGCCTCCGGCGTGAACCCGACCGACTTCAAGACCCGCGCCGGGGCGACCCCGCGCCCGATCGACGAGTTCCAGGTCCCGAACCAGGACGGCGCCGGCGTGATCGAGGCCGTGGGCGAGGGCGTGGACCCGGCCCGGGCCGGCCAGCGGGTCTGGGTATGGTTCGCCGCCTTCAACCGCCGCTGGGGCACGGCGGCGGAGTACACCGTGGTGCCGTCCCGCCAGGCCGTGGAGCTTCCCGGGAACGCCTCGTTCGAGCTCGGTGCCTCCCTGGGAGTCCCGGCCATGACCGCGCACCGGGCCCTGTTCGCCGACGGGCCCGTCGAGGGCAAGACTGTGCTGGTCGCCGGCGGCGCGGGCGCGGTCGGCCACTTCGCGATCGAGCTGGCCAGGCACGCCGGCGCCCGCGTGGTGACCACGGTCTCCGGCGAGGAGAAGGCCGACCTGGCGCGCCAGGCCGGCGCCGACCTGGTCGTGAACTACAAGGACAAGGACGCGATCGACCAGGTGCGGGCGTTCGCCCCGCAGGCCGACCGGATCGTCGAGGTCGCGCTCGGCGCCAACCTGGAACTCGACCTGGCCGTCTCCGGGCCGCGGACCAGCGTGGTCACCTACGCCGCCGACGGAACCGACCCCGTGATCCCCGTCCGCGCCTGCATGGGCGCCAACGTGAACCTGCGGTTCATGCTGCTGTACGGGGTGCCGGACGAGAATCTCGACCAGGCCGTCACGGACATCACCGGAGCGCTCCGGAGCAGCGCCCTCACCGAACTGCCGGCTCACCGCTTCTCGCTCGACGACGCGGCCGCCGCCCACGAAGCCGTCGAGAACGGCGCGGTCGGCAAGGTCGTCATCACGCCCTGAGGCCCGCCCCGGCCGGTCCCGCGCGCCGCCGGCGCGGGGCCGGGGCCGGCGGTGAGATACGGTCTTATACCCGTGAGCCCGAACAAAGCACGCCGAGCGGAAACGGCGCTGCTCGTGGTGGGCGTCGCCGCCCTGGGGTACAACCTGCGCGGCGCGATCACCAGTCTTCCCCCGCTCTTTCCCGAGCTGACCCAGAGCCTGCGGCTGTCGGCCGCCGAGGTATCGTTCCTGGCCGCGGTGCCGGTGCTGTGCTTCGGCGTGGTCTCCGGGTTCGCCGCCTGGTTCGCCCGCCGCCTGGGCGAGGAACTCGTGCTGGGCATCGCCGCGGTCGTCCTGACGGCGGGCCTGCTGCTGCGGGCGGCCGCCCCGGGGGTCCTGCTGTTCCCCGGCACGGTCCTGGCCGCGGGCTCGATCGCGGTCATGAACGTCCTGTTGTCCAGCCTGATCAAGCGGCGCTGGCCCGAGCGGGCCGGGATGCTGATCGGCGTCTACATCACGGCCCTGTCCCTCGGCGCGATCACCGGTTCCCTGGGGGCGGTGCCCATCTGGGATGCCTCCGGCGGCTCGGTGTTCCTGTCCCTGGGCTGGCTGGCCGCCCCGGCCGCGCTGGCCGCGGTGGCGTGGGCCCCCCAATTGCGGTACCGAACGGGTCTTCGTTCCCCCGCCGGCCCGGCCGCCGCCTCGCCCCCGCCCCGGGTGGCGGTCCATAGACACGCGCTGGCGTGGCAGGTCATGGCGTTCATGGGCATCCAGAGCCTGCTGTACTACGGGGTCCTGTCCTACCTGCCGACGATGCTGCGCGACCGCGGGGCCAGCGCGGCGGCCGCCGGGAACCTGGCGGCCCTGATGGGCGTGGGCAACCTGGCCGTGTCCCTGATCGTCCCGATACTGGCCCAGCGGATGCGGTCCCAGCGCGCCCTGGTCGTGCCGACCGTGCTCGCCCTGGCGGTGGGCCTGGCGGGAACGGTGTACGCGCCGCTCGGCTCGGCGCCGCTGTGGGTGCTGATCCTGGGCGCGGGCCAGAACGCGGCCCTGAGCCTGGCCATCTTCTTCACGATGGCCCGGGCCCCGCACCCGGCCGCGGCCGCCTCGCTGTCCGGGCTGGCCCAGGCCGCCGGGTACCTGCTGGCCACGGTCGGGCCGCTGGAACTCGGCTTGCTGCACTCGGCCACCGGAAGCTGGAACCCGCCGCTGATCGTGCTGTTCTCGCTCAACGCGGTGCTGATGGTCGCGGGGCTGCTGGCGGCCCGGGGCCGCGTCCTGCCCGACGGGACACTGGGCCATCCCGGGGGACGGTCCCCCGCGGCCCCCGATGAAAGGGCGACGTTATGCATGCGCCGGCACCGGTCGGGTTCGACCTGGACCTGACGCTGATCGACTCGCGGCGGGCGATCATGGCGTCGTTCGCCGCGACCGCGGAGGCCACCGGGGTGGCGATCGACCCGGCGGGAGTGGAGTCCCGGCTCGGGATCAAGCTGGAGGACGAACTGTCGCACTGGTTCGCCCCCGGGGCGATCGGCGGCGCGGTCGAGATCTACCGGGCGCACTACGCGCGGGTCGCGGCCGGGCTTACGGAGGTGCTGCCGGGCGCCGCCGCCGCGCTGGACGCGGTCCGGGCCTCCGGAGCGCGGGCCGTGGTGATCACCGCTAAGTACGTGGTGCCCGCCCGGGCCGCCCTGGAGGCGACCGGGCTGAACGCCGACGACCTGTTCACCGAGCGGCACGGCCCGGAGAAGGCCGAGGTCCTGGCCGAGATCGGCGCCGGGGTCTACGTGGGCGACACGCCGGCTGACATGGCCGCCGCCCGCGCCGCGGGCGCGGCCGCGGTGGGGGTCGCGACGGGAGCGTTCAGCGCGGACACCCTGACGGAGTCCGGCGCGGACGTTGTCCTGGCGTCGCTCCTGGACTTCCCGGCCTGGTACGGCACGGCGGTCTCCGGGGCCGGCCGCGGCTGACCCGGCGCCGCGGCCGGCGGAGCCGGTGTTCCTCTGCCGGGCCGCTGCGGTATGTGCATCGCGTCAGAGAAGACCGGATCGGCTCGCCCGGGACCGCCCCGGTACTTGATCATGAAAATGATCTTGGCGGGGCAGCCGTACCCCACTGCGTGACCCCCGCCAAGATCCTCAGTCCGCCCTGGCCCCGGGGCCGGGGCGGGACGCCGGGGCGTTACTCGGACTCGGTCTCCGCGGCCTGCCCGGCGGCGCCGGCCAGGCCGTAGCGCTCGGCGTGCTCCGGGTCCCCGGGGTCGATGGTCCGCAGGCCCTCGGACTGGAGCCGCTCGTTGACCTGGTCGAGGTTCTCGCGCACCAGCGCCTGCTCGGCCTCGGTGGCCTTGCCGCGGTGCGGCTTGCCCGCGTGCTCCAGCGTCGCGTAGTCCGGGCGGTCGGCCTTGGCCGCGGCCGCCCGCGAGGTGCCGGCCCGGGACTTCTTGGCCGGGCGGGCCGCGATCAGCAGTTCGCTGGCCGGCCGCTCGGTCGCCATCTTGGCGAACTCGTCCGCGTCGATCACCACGCGCCGGGGCTCTTCCTCGCCCGGCAGGTGCAGGTCGAGCACGGCGACGTTCAGCGCGTGCTTCTCCATGGCGAGCGCCTCGTCGGCCAGCGCCTCGATCTCCACCGCGCCGCCGTCAAGCTCCGGGTGCTCATGGACCACGATGCGCGTGAGCGCCTCATCCTGCGTGATGAGCTGTCCGCTCAAGTCGCTGAACCGAACAGTCTTCTGTCCCATGACCGACCTCTCTCCGGGCGATTCGCGTTTATCTCACCTTGCCGTAAACCTGTTCGAGTGTCAAACTCATGTTCCATATCGGACGTACGGTACGAAACTATGAGCGCATGCGTGACCCCGCGACAGTGGCGGCAGAGGCAGAGTATAGGACCAGGCTCAGGAGTCCCTGCGCACGAGAAGCCAGCCGCCCGCGGTGAGCAGGGCCGCGGGGTACAGCGCCACGATGCCCAGTTCCAGCCACGGAGACCAGCCGAATCCGGACACCGGCTTGACCGCGGCGAGAGAGTTCCCCGCGATCAGCTCCGGCAGGAAGCGCCCGATCCCGGACGACCGCGCCGCCCCGGCCACCAGCGGCAGCACGAACAGGCCGCCCACCAGCGTGGCCGCGCTCGCGGCGCTGTGCCGGACGAGCGCACCGATCCCGAGCCCGGCCAGCCCGATCAGCGCGAGGTACAGCCCGGTGAGCACGACGGCCCGCACCACCGTCGGGTCACCGAGGGAGGGATGCGGCACCGGCGGCCGCAGCACGGCGATGCCCAGAAGAAATGACGCGAACGTCGTGACCTGCCCGGCGAGGAGCCCGGTGACTCCGAACACGGTGGCCTTCGCCACCAGCACCAGCGGTCGGCGCGGCACGGCGGCGAGCGTGGGCCCGATCGTCCCCGACGAGTACTCGCCGGTCATGATCAGGACGCCGAGGACGCCCATGACGACCTGCCCGAGGATGACTCCCGCGAGCACATTGCTGGTCGGGTCGCCGCCGGCGTCGCGGGTGTTGTAGCCCGCGATCACCCCGAGCGCGATCGAGGCCGCCAGTCCGAGACCGAGTGCCCAGGTTGTGGACCGCAGGGTGCGCAGCTTGACCCATTCCATCGCGACCGCTTGCCGGTATCCCGAACGAATCATCGTGACTCTCCCGTCGTCAGGCCGAAGAAGGCGTCTTCGAGCGATCCGCCGCCGCGCGCCGCCAGTTCGGCGACCGTCGCGTCCGCGAGCAGCCGCCCGCCGCCGATGACGGCGACCCGGCCGGCGATCTGGGCGAGTTCGCCGATGAGGTGGCTGGAGACGAGCACGGTCCGGCCCTCGGCGGCCAGGGACCGCATCAGCCCGCGGATCCACCGGACCCCCTCGGGATCGAGGCCGTTGACCGGCTCATCCAGCAGGAGCACCCCGGGATCGCCGAGCAGCGCCGCCGCGATGCCGAGCCGCTGCCCCATGCCGAGCGAGAACGTCCCGGCCCGGCGGGAGGCGGCATCCGAGAGGCCGACGAGGCCGAGGACCTCCTCGACCCGGCGGCGGCCGATGCCGCCGCCGGCGGCGAGCGCGGTCAGGTGCGCCCGCGCGGTCCGCCCGGGGTGGAAGGACCGCGCCTCGAGCAGGGCCCCGACTTCCCGCAGGGGCCAGCCCAGGGCCCGGTAGGGGAGGCCGCCGATGGTCGCGGTGCCGCGGGTGGGGGCGTCGAGGCCCATGATGAGCCGCATCGTGGTCGACTTGCCGGACCCGTTGGGCCCGAGGAAACCGGTCACGATGCCCGGCCGCACGTCGAAGCTGAGGTCATCGACGGCGAGGGTGCCGCCGTAGCGTTTGGTGAGTCCGCGTAGCTGGATCATGTCGACGACGCTAGGAACGCGGCGGCCCGGGCGCGTCGTCCCGCGGCGCCATCCGCGCCCGCTTGTCGTACCCCGGTATGACACCGCCAGCGGGACGACGGAAGAGCGGCGGCAGGCCTACGCTGAGGACGTGGACGAACGGGCACCGGCCGCGGTGCGGCCGCTGAGGCGCCGGTACGCGCTGATGGCGTGGGGAATCGCCTTCCTCGCCGTGCTATTCACGCCGCTGATTCCGGGCCAGAACCGGGTGACCACCGGGTACTACATGGCTCTGGCGGTCACGTTCGCGGTGGCGGGGTTCCGGTACGGGCCGAGGTACGCGTGGGGAATGTGGGCCGCGATGTGCGTCCCGGTCTGGCTGTGGACCTTCTCGAACGTGGTGTACCCGCTGGTGGACACCGGCTTGCTGGCTCTGCTGGCGGCCGTGCTGCACGCGGTCTGGTACTGGCGGCGTGACCGCCGGGCGCTGACCGCGCAGACCGCGCTGGCCGAGCGGCAGCGCGAGCGCAACGCGGTCCTGACCGAACGGGCGCGCATCGCCCGGGAGATGCACGACGTGGTGGCCCACCACATGTCGATGATCGCCGTGCGGGCGGAAACCGCCCCGTACCGGGTCCCGGAACTCCCCGAGCCCGCCCGGAAGGAATTCGCCGCCCTCAGCGAGGCCGCCCGGGAGTCCCTGACCGACATGCGCCGCCTCCTCGGTGTCCTCCGCAGCGACATCCCCGCTGATGCAAGCGACGAGTGCGGCGTCGCGCTCGCCCCGCAACCGGGCCTGGACGATGTCGGCGAGCTCATCGAGACGGCCCGCCGGGCCGGGGCGGAGGTCGCCCTGGACATGCCGGAGCCCGCGCCCGGCGTACCGGGCAGCGTGGGCCTCGCCGCTTACCGGATCGTCCAGGAGTCGCTGTCCAACGCGGCGCGTCATGCTCCCGGCGCGCGGATAAGCGTGACCATTGAGGAGAAGCCATCATCCGTTCGGATCAGCGTGGTGAACGGGCCGGCCGCGGGCCTTCCGCCGCCAGGCCGGGGGGCCGGGCACGGCCTGAGCGGGATGAGGGAACGGGCCGTCCTGCTCGGCGGCGAGCTGAGCGCCGGACCCGGGCCCGGAGGCGGATTCGAGGTGGGCGCGGTTCTGCCGGTGACGGGCCCGGCGGGAGGAGCGTGATGATTAGCTGCCTGATCGCCGACGACCAGGCGATGGTACGGGAGGGCTTCGGGGCGCTGCTGAACGCGCAGCCGGATATGACCGTCTGCGGGCTCGCCGCCGACGGCCGCGAGGCGGTCAGGCTCGCCCGTGATACCCGGCCGGATGTCATCTTGATGGATATCCGGATGCCGGTGACGGACGGACTGCGAGCGACCAGGGAGATCCTGCGGGAGGCGGCCGCCACGCGGGTTCTCGTGCTGACCACGTTCGACCTCGACGAATACGTCTACGAGGCGCTGAAATCGGGGGCGAGCGGATTCCTCCTCAAGGACGCGCCCGCCGCCGAACTGGTTCGCGCGGTGCGCGTGGTGGCGGAAGGCGAGGCGCTGCTGGCGCCCTCGGTGACGAAGAGGCTGATCGAGGACTTCACGACCCGCCCCCGCGCGGCCCCGGACGCCAGCGGCCCGGCCGGCCGGCGGCTCGGCCAGCTGACGCCGCGTGAACGCGAGGTCCTGACGCTGATCGCGGGGGGCCTGTCCAACGCCGAGATCAGCGCCTTCCTCGTGATCGCCGAGCAGACCACCAAGACTCACGTCGGCCGCATCCTGATGAAGCTGAACCTGCGCGACCGGGCCCAGGCCGTCGTCCTCGCCTACGAATCCGGCCTGGTCGCTCCGGGAGGGACCGGGGCCTGAGCACCCGCGTCCCGGGCCATGTCCCCGTGTGACGAATGGGGCATTTGATATTTTTTGGCAGGTGAGAGGGGTTGACAGGGGCCGGACTTACGCAGGTAGCCTGATGAGGCTTAGGTAAGCCTAACCTTGCTTTCTTTCTCGAAGGGTCGGCCGCGCATGCTGCAATCCCACTCCGCCGCGACCACGGACGTCGCAGTCCGCGGCCGACGCCGCTCGCTCGCCCTCGGGCTGCTGGCGGTCTGGGGACCGGGCCTTATCGTCATGCTGGCGGACACGGACGCGGGATGCCTGATCACCGCGGCCCAGTCGGGAGCCCAGTGGGGCTACTCGATGATCCTGCCCCAGATCGTGCTCATCCCGATCCTGTTCATGGCCCAGGAGATCACGGTCCGGCTCGGGATCGTGACCGGGAAGGGCCACGGGGTCCTGATCCGCGAGCACTTCGGGCTGGGCTGGGGGATGGTCTCGGCCGGGACGCTCCTGGTCTCGGCGGTGGGCGCGCTGCTCACCGAGCTGGCCGGAGTGGCCGGGGTCGGAGAGCTGTTCGGCGTCTCCCGGTGGATCACCGTCCCGGTGGTCACCGTTCTCATGCTCTCGCTCGCCTTCACCGGCAGCTACCGGCGGGTGGAGAAGATCGGGATCGCGGTCGGCCTGGCCGAGCTGGCCTTCATCCCGGCCATGATCATGGCCCACCCGCACCTGGGCGACGTCACCCGCGGGCTGGGCACGCTGCCGCTGGGCCAGCACTCCTACGTGTACCTGCTGGCCGCCAACGTCGGCGCGGTGGTCATGCCGTGGATGATCTTCTACCAGCAGAGCGCGGTCGTCCAGAAGGGGCTGAAGCCGAGCGCGCTGAAGGCCGAGCGCCGCGACACGGCCGTCGGGTCGATCGTCACCCAGGGCATCATGATCGTGGTGATCGTCGCCTTCGCCGCGACCGTCTTCAAGGCCAACCGGAGCGCGCCGCTGAACACCGTCGGGCAGCTGGTCGGCGGCCTGCAGTCCGCCATCGGGTCGGTGGACGCCCGGGTCCTGGTGGGCGCGGCCATCCTCGGCGGCGCCCTGGTGGCCGCGATCGTGGTGTCGCTGGCGGGCTCGTGGGGACTGGCGGAGGTCCTCGGCTGGAAGCACAGCCTGAACGACCGGCTGAACCGGCGCAACTACAAGTTCTACGCCGTCTACGCGCTGGCCCACGTCGCGGGCGCGGCCATCGTGCTCGCCAGCCTCGACCTCGTGAACCTGGCCGTCGACGTCGAGGTCATGAACGCGCTGCTGCTGCCGATCGTGCTCGGCTTCCTGCTCCTGCTGGAACGCAAGGCGCTGCCGCCGGAGCACCGGATGCGCGGACTCTACCGGGGGATCGTCACCACGCTGTGCCTGATCGTGATGGGCTTCGGCCTCTACATGGTGCCGTCCACGCTGGGGTTGTGAACGGCCGCCGGTTGCGGGCAGAGTGGTGCCCGTGAGCGAACTGAAGACAGAGGTAGAGCCCGGCGAAGCGGGACTGGACGCGGCCCGGCTGGCGCGGATCGACCGGCACTTCCAGCGGTACATCGACGACGGGCTGCTGCCCGGGTGGCTGGTCACGGTGAGCAGGAACGGGAAGCTGGCCTACGCCTCCGGCGCCGGGTCGCGGGATACCGAGGCCGGGCTGCCGGTGACCGACGACACGGTGTGGCGCGTCTACTCGATGTCCAAGCCCGTCACCTCGGTCGCGGCCATGATGCTGTACGAGGAAGGGGCGTTCGAGCTCACCGACCCGGTCAGCAAGTTCATCCCGTCTTTCGCCGACGTCCGGGTGTACGCCGGGGGATCGGACGCCAAGCCGCTCACGGTCCCGGCGATCGAGCCGGTGCGGATCTGGCACCTGCTCACCCACACCTCCGGGCTCACCTACGGTTTCCACCGCACGCACCCGGTGGACGCGATGCTCCGGGCCGCCGGGTACGAGTGGGGCTGGCCCCGGGGCACGACCCTGGAGCAGGCCTGCGACGCCTGGGCCGGGGTCCCGCTGCTGTTCCAGCCGGGTGCCGAATGGAACTACTCGCTCTCGGTCGACGTCCTGGGCCGGGTCGTCGAGGTCGTCTCCGGGCAGTCCCTCGACGAGTTCTTCGCCGAGCGGATCTTCGGGCCGCTGGGGATGACCGACACCGGCTTCTACGCTCCCGCCGACAAGCTGGACCGGCTGGCGGCCCTGTACGGGGTCGGGCGCGACGGGAAGGCGTCGCGGCTGGACTCCATGGGCAAGGGCGCGACCCGCAAGCCGACGATGCTCGGCGGCGGCGGGGGCCTGGTCTCGACGGCCGCGGACTACAACCGGTTCCTGTCCATGCTGCTGTCGCATCCCGGCAGTCCGGCCGGCTTCCTCGACGGCGCCCGGCTGCTGAGCCCGCGGACCGTCGAGTTCATGGGGAAGAACCACCTGCCGGGGGGAGCGGACCTGGAGGAGTTCGGGCGACCGCTGTTCGCGGAAGCCCCGTTCAAGGGCACCGGGTTCGGGCTCGGCTTCGCGGTCACGCTCGACCCGGTGCCGGGCAGAATCGCGACCTCGCCCGGCGAACTGTCCTGGGGCGGCGCCGCCTCCACCGCGTTCTGGATCGACCCGGCCGAGGGGCTCACGGTCACGTTCTTTACCCAGCTGCTGCCCTCCAGCGCCCATCCGCTGCGCTCCCAGCTCCGCCAGATGGTGTACCAGGCCCTCATCTAGCGGCTGATGGCCGCGAACCCAAGGCCGTCAGCATGTGGGTAGGACCCGTGAGCTGGGTAAGGAGTCCTCCAGGAGGTGCGATATGCGACTGGGCAAAGTGCAGGCGTCGGGCTACGTCGCGGACGTGGCCGAGGAAGAAGTAACGCCGGAGCCGCTGGCTTCCGCGACCTCGGAACCCGTCGCCGCGAGCGGCCGGGAAGCCGAGCGGGAACAGGTCACCATTACGGGCTGATCCGGTGCTAGGCCGGACACCGCGCGACGAACACCCGGAGCGCCCGTTCACCGGGTACAAGCTGGCCCGGGCCGTGCTGTCCGCGGACGGCACCCGCGCCGGGTTCGCGGGGCTGACGCTCGGGGGAGACCAGGTCTACGGGGCCGTCGGGGAGGCGGCCTGCGTCTGGAATTCCCGGCACTCGCCGCCGCGCAAGTGGTGCGGCTGCGGGTTCTACTGCCTGCACGAGCTGAACGAGGCCCGTGCGCTGGGCTGCGCCACCGAGAACCGGAGCGCGCTGCTGATCGAAGTGTCCGCCGCCGGACGGTACATCCGGTACGAGCGCGGCCTGCGCTACAGCAGGCAGCGGGTCCGGGTCATCCGGGAGAGCCAGTGTGCCTGCGGGCGGGTCGGCACCGGCCTGGCCGACGCCGGCACCGGGCTGGTCGGCTGGCGGCACCTGAGCCCGGTCTGCGGCCAGTGCGCCGACAGCCGCCCGGAACTCGTGACGCTGCGGGAGTTCGCCGAACGGCTGAAGGCCCCGGTCCGCGTCGGCGTGGAGCAGCCGGCGGAGCCGCCCCTGCCGCGGCGGGCCGACCAGACGCCGATCGCGGTGCTGAGCGCGGAGATCGCGCTGCTCCACGCGCGCCTGGACGACATCCAGTCCCGGCTCGACGGCCGCGGCTAGCCGCGACCCCTCCCCTCTGTAGCAGATCATTCACTGTTTGTGAAATGATCAAGGCCGCTGGGCAGGGGGGAACATGAGATGGACGACGGGGGCCTGCGGAAGGTACTGGTCACCGGGGGGTCGAGCGGGATCGGCGCCGCCACGGCCCGGGAATTCGCCGCCCGCGGATGCCGGGTCGCGGTCGCGGGCCGGGACCGGACGGACCTCGCCAAGGTGGCCGCCGACACCGGCGGGATCGCCGTGCCCGGCGACCTGGCCCGCGCGGGAGCGCCGCGGGCCACGGTCGACATGGCGGCCTTCGCGCTCGGCGGCCTGGACGTGGTGGTATCCAACGCGGGAGTGGGCTGGTCAGGGCCGTTCGCGGGCATGGACGACGCCGAGATCGACGCGCTGCTGGACGTGAACCTGCGGGCCGCCGCCCACCTGACCCGGGCCAGCCTGCGGTACCTGCGGCCGGACCGGGGCCACCTGGTGTACGTGGGATCCATCGCGGGCGTCGTCGGGGTGGCCGGGGAGGCCTGGTACTCGGCGACCAAGGCCGGCCTCACCACCCTGGCCGCCGCGCTGCGCGCCGAACTCAAGGACGAGGGCATCGGCGTCACCCTGGTCACGCCCGGCGTCGTCGACACCCCGTACTTCGACCGGCGCAAGGTTCCCTACCAGCGGCACCATCCGCGGCCGGTCAGGCCGGAACTGGTGGCGGGCCTCATCGCCGACGCGGTCGCCCGGCGCCGCGACGAGGTCATCGTGCCCGGCTGGCTGATGCTGCCTGCCCGGCTGAAGGTCAGCTTCCCCCGCCTGTACCGGCTCCTGGAAAGCCGCTTCGCCTGAGCGCGGATGACCGGGCGGGGACGAGAGCGCCCTTACAGTACGGGGATGCGGATCCCGAACGACTCCGAAATCCGGCGCCTGCACTCCAAGTACGCTCCCACGGCGGACGCGCTCGACCTCGTTTACACCCACTGCGAGATCGTGGGCGCCCTCGCCGTGCAGCTCCGGGGCCGGGCGGACTCCGGGACCGACATCGAACTGGCGCGGGCCGGGGCCCTCCTGCACGACGTCGGGGTGTACCGGCTGTATGACGACGAGGGGAACCTCGACTACCCGAACTACATCCGGCACGGCGTCCTCGGGCACGAACTGCTGGCCGCGGAGGGGTTCGACGAGGAGTTCTGCCGGTTCGCGTCCTGCCACACCGGCGTCGGCCTGACGAAGGACGACATCGCCCGGCAAGACCTGCCGGTCCCGCCCGCCGACTACCTGGCGGAGACCGGCGAGGAAACCCTGGTGATGTACGCCGACAAGTTCCACAGCAAGACCACGCCGCCCGCCTTCCTCACGGCGGACGCCTACGCCGCGAAGGTCCGGCGGTTCGGCGACGACAAGGCGGCCGCGTTCGCCCGGATGCGAGCGCGCTTCGGCGAGCCCGACCTGGCCGCGCTCTGCGACGTCTACGGCCACCGGGTCCGGGCGGCCTAGGCGTTCCCGACCTGGTTCACGATCGCGGTGAAGACGCCGGGCAGGCGCTGGGCGGCCGGGACGATGCGCGGGGCGAGCAGCGGCTGGTGCCGGGACCACAGCAGGCCCGATGTGAGCAGCCGGGAGGCACGGGTCGCCCGCCGCCAGGCCCGCTCGTAGTCTCCGGGCCGGTCCGCGGCCAGGCAGGAGGCGAGGACCTCGGCCTGGGCCAGGGCCGCTCCGATGCCCTCGCCGGTCAGGGCGTCGGTGTACCCGGACGCGTCGCCGGCCAGCAGAACCCGGCCGAGGGCCCGGCCCGGCACGTCCTGCCGCAGCGGGCCGGCGCCGAGTGCGCCCGTCGCCGGCGAGGCACCGTCGAGCCGCTCCCGCAGCGCGGGGAAGGCCGCGAGCCGGTCCTCGAAACCATCATGCCGGCCACGGATATCCCGGGTACCGCCGTTCCGGGCGCCGAGCACCGCGATCCCGACCATCCCGTGCCCGACCGGGGTCACGTACGCCTCGGAGTCCCGGGCCCAGTAAACCTCCACCAGGTCGGTCCAGGGCTCGGCGGCGTAGTGCCGTCGCAGCCCGAACCGGGGCCGCCGGGGCGGCGGGGGATTCAGGCCGCAGCCGCGGCGGACGGCCGAGTGCAGTCCGTCCGCGCCGACGAGGTACCGGGCGCGGACGGACTCGGAGCCGAGCGTCGCCGTTACGCCGTCAGAGTCCTGGACGAACCCGGTGATCCGGCCCGCCCGCATCTCAACCCCCAGGACGGCGGCCCGCGAATCCATCGCGGACTGCAGCGCCGTCCTCCGGACCCCCAGCCCGCTCGCACCCCGGAACCGGGCCTCGGCCTGGTGTGCCGCCGACAGGTACCGGATGCCGCGGAACGGGATCCCGGAAGGGCGTACCCCGATCTCCGCCAGCCGCCCTGCCGCCGCGGGCATCAGTCCCTCGCCGCAGGCCTTGTCGACGGGGGCCTGGCGCGGTTCGGCGACGGTCGCCGACAGCCCCGCCATCGCGCACCGGATGGCGACCGCGAGCCCGGCCGGGCCGCCGCCGGCCACCAGCACGTCGATCACGGTGCCCCCGAAGCGGTCCGCGCGGGAACAGCCAGGGCCCGGGTCTCGCATCGCAGCCGAACCGTCAGCAGCGCCGCGTTCAGGACGGTGAAGGCGACGGCGGTGATCCACGCCGAGCCGGCCAGCGGCAGCGCCGCGCCCTCGATGACCACGGCTACGTAGTTCGGATGAGCGAACCGCCGGTACGGGCCGGCGCGTACCAGCGGCTCGCCGGGGATCACGATCACCCGCGCGGTCCAGCGCTGCCCGAGAGCGGCCACGCACCACCAGCGCAGCCCGTTCGCCGCCACGACGATGACGGTCATCGGCCACCCCAGCGCCGGCACGAAGGAACGGTGAAAGACCAGCGGCTCCAGCACGCATCCGGCCAGCAGCGCCGTGTGCAGCGCCACCATGACCGGGAAGTGCCCCCGGCCCGATTCGACGCCGCCCCGCGCGAGCAGGGCTGACGCGTGCCGTCCCGACACCGCGAGCTCGCAGATCCGCTCGCACCCGATGATCCCGAGCAGCACCCAGTAGATCAACATCGCAGCAGCACCAGTTCCGCGCTCACCCCGGGCCCGAGCCCGATCATCAGCGCATGCGAGCCCGGTTCAACCTGCGCGTCCAGCGTCTGCTCCAGGATGTGCAGCACCGACGCGGACGACAGGTTCCCGACCGCCGCGAGCGAAGCCCGGCTGACGGCCAGCGCGGACGCCGGAAGCTTCAGGCAGTCCTGCACCGCGTCCAGCACCTTCGGCCCGCCCGGATGGCAGATCCAGGCGGAGATGTCCCCGACGGTGAGCCCGTGGGACGACAGGAACGACGTGACCGTCCCGGCCAGGTGCCGTGACACCACGTCGGCCAGGTCGGCGGTGAGCACGATGCGGAACCCGTCCGACCCGAGCCGCCACCCCAGAGTGTCCCCGCTGTCCGGGTACACCTCGCTCCGCGTCCCGAGGATCTCCGCGGCGCCAGGAGGACCGGAAGCGCCGGGAGGTCCCGGAGGACTCCCTCGGGCGATCACCGCCGCCGCCCCGTCGCCGAACAGCCCGCTGGCCACCAGGTCGGCGGTCGAGTCGGCATCGGAGCGCCAGGTCAGCGAGCACAGTTCCACCGACAGCAGCGCCGCCGTGTGCCCCGGCCAGCCGCGCAGGTAGTCGTGGACCCGGGCCAGCCCGGCCGCCCCGGCGACGCAGCCCAGGCCGAAGACCGGCAGCCGTTTCACGTCCGGCCGCAGTCCGAGCCGCGGAATCAGCCGCGCGTCGAGCGAGGGCACTGCCACGCCGGTGACGGACGTGACCACCAGCAGGTCGACGTCGCCGGCCGCGGCCCCGGCCGACGACAGCGCCGATTCCAGGGCCCGTGCCCCCAGGCCGGTGGCCTCGGTGATGTACCGGTCGTTGGACTCCCCGGGCCCGTCCGCGAATCCGGAGTAGTCGCCAACGGGCAGCACCGTGTGCCGGGTCCGGACTCCCGCGTTCCGGTGCAGCCGCTCGAGCAGCGCCCGCCGGGCCGGGTTCAGCGGCTCGTCGCGGAGCCCCGGCGCCAGCCCGGCCACCGCGGACGTCAGCTCTTCCTGGGAGTACCGATGGGAGGGGAACGCGGATCGTACCGCCGTGATAGAGGTCACCGGATCAGCGCTTCCCCGCCCGCGGCGAACAACACGACATCGACCGCGGCGATCCCGATGGCCGCGCCGAACGGCACCCTTCCCCGGCCCCGCGCCGCGACGGCCGCGAGCACCGCCGCGACGCCCAGCCCGGCCGCCGCGATCTGGCGATGGCCCGGCCGCGCCGCGATCACCAGCAGCACCGACGCGCCCAGCAGCAGCGTCAGGGCGCACGTCCGGACCGCGGTCTCGCCGGGGGCCGCCCGGGACGCGGCCCCGGGACCGGCGAGAGCGGCCACCCGCTGCGGCAGGCCGCGCACCCCGGTGGCCCGGTCGGCGGCCAGGTCCGGCAGGACGTTGACGAAATGGGCGCCCAGCCCGATCAGGGCCGCGGCCGCGATCACGGGCCAGCGCGGCCAGGGGTGGCCGGGCGCGGTGAAGGCCGCGAAGACCGGCACGAGCCCGAATCCCGCCAGGTATGTCAGTCCGGACGCCAGCGTCGACTTCAGGCCGGCGTTGTACGCCCACCCCGCGGAGGCCATGACCACGGTGACCACGCCGACCGCGGCGCCGAGGACGAACGCCAGGATGATGGATGCCGCCACGGAGACGAAAGCCGCGGCCCAGACGGGACGGCGGCGAATAAGCCCGGCCGCGAGCGGCTTGTCCCGCCGTCCCGCGGCGGTGTCCCGGCCGGCGTCGAACGCGTCGTTGGACCAGCCGATGGACAGCTGCAGGGCCAGCATGGCCGGGACGGCCAGCACGGGGCCGATCCCGGAAGGAGCGGCCTGAGCCGTGAGCGCGGCGGTGAGGACCGTGATGGCGACCGACGGTCCGGGGTGGCTGGCGGCGACGAGCGCCCGCAGAGCCTTCATGCCCCCACTCTGCGCGCCCGGAGCCCCGTGCGTCCATTACGGGCTGAGGATGGTCCCATGAGACTTTCCCTTACCGGAGGCAATCCCGCCGAGTGGCTGGCCCTGAAGGCCGGGGTCGTCCCCGAGCCCGCGGCGCAGGCGTGGGGCGGCGTGGCGCTGTCGGGCATCCTCGTGGCGGCGGTCCGCGCCGGGATCACCGAGCGCCTGGCCCGCGGCCCGGCGACGCCGGCCGAGGTCGCCGCCGGCCTGGGCCTGGACCCGGTTCCGGCGGGGCTGCTGCTGGAGGCGCTGCGGTCGGCCGGGCACCTGACCCGGCGGGGCGGGCGGTACCGGCTCAGCCGGCGTTCCCGCCGCTGGCTGGACCCCGGGGCCCGGCTGCCGGTGGCGGGGTTCGTGGCGGCCACCGCCGACTACTGGGACTGGTGGGGACGGCTGGAGGAGACGCTCGCGGGCGGCCGGCCGGCGGACCATCACGGCGCTCCGCCGGATGACCCGTACTGGCGGCGCTACATCACCGGGCAGCTGGAACTGGCCCGGCTGTCGGCCGGCGAGGTGGCCCGGAGGCTGCCGCTGCCCGCCGGGGCGCGGACGCTGCTGGACATCGGCGGCGGTCACGGCTGGTACTCGGCGAAGCTGTGCGACCGGCATCCGGGGCTGACCGCGACCGTGCTGGACCTGCCGGGCAGCGCGGCCGTCGGCCGCGACATCATCGCGGCGGCCGGGTACGGCGGCCGGGTGCGGCACATCGAGGCGGACGCGACGGCGGGCCGCCTCGGGCGGGACTGGGACGCCGTGCTCTGCTTCAACCTGATCCACCATCTGCCGCCCGAACGGATCAGGGTCCTGTTCCGTGACGTCTATCACGCCCTCGCTCCGGGAGGCGTGCTCGCGGTGCTCGACGTGTTCGCGGACCCGCGCCGCCGGCGCGTCCCGGCCCAGGCGAGCGCGGTCGGCCTGTTCATGTACCTCAGCTCGGGATCACAGGTGCATACCCCCGGTGAGCTGGAGGAATGGTTCCGCTCCGCGGGCTTCCCCGGCCCCCGCGCGCGACGGGTTCTCCGGCTTCCCGGCCAGTCCCTGTGGACCGCTCGCAAGCCCGCCGCGTGACGCCGGTCACGCTGCATATGCCAAGCACGTTGCTTGACATCCCAATCTTGCTTGCTATAGTTAGCAGCGTCCCCGAAAGCGCCGTTCCTGGAGGCTCCCCCTCATGCCCGCCATCGTTTCCGAAGACCTGCAGAACCAGATCGTCTCCGCCGTCCGCAAGGGCAACGAGGCCACCGTCGGCCGCATCAAGACCGCCGTCGGCTCCGTGAAGGCCCCGAAGCTCCCGGTGACCCCGAAGCTGCCCGAGGGCAAGCTCGACGTGGCCAAGATCCGTCAGGGCACGGTGGACTACGCGGGCAAGCTGCCCACCCCGGTTGACGTCGTCGAGGGCGCCTTCGGCCTGTTCGACCGCGCGTTCGAGCAGCAGCGCAAGATCACCAGCGGCGTGATCAGCAAGGCCGGCGCCCTGCGCCCGGGCACCGCGGCCAAGGCCGCCGACGACACCGTGGTGGAGGGCAAGGCCGAGACCAAGCCGGCCGCCGCCAAGAAGCCGGCCAAGGCCGCCGCCGCCAAGTAAGGCGTTCCGCGCACTTTAGTTCGCACCCCGCCTGCCCGGGACGGCTTCCCGGGCAGGCGGGACCCGCCGAACCGGGCGAAATCGTGAGTGATCAGTGCCCGGGCTCGTAGAATCGCCAGGTGGCACCCTCCTCTGACGGCTCTCGGCGCGCGGCCTACATCCTGCACGAAACGTTCGGCTACGACACGTTCCGAGGACAGCAGGAAGAGGTCATCGGCCACGTCATCGACGGGGGCGACGCGCTCGTCCTGATGCCGACCGGCGGCGGCAAGTCGCTGTGCTACCAGATCCCGGCGATGGCCCGGCCCGGCACCGGAGTGGTGATCTCGCCGCTGATCGCGCTGATGCAGAACCAGGTCGAGGCCCTGAAGCAGCTCGGAGTCCACGCCGAGTTCCTGAACTCCTCCCTCGACCCCGGCACCCGGCAGGTCATCGAGGCCCAGTTCCGGAACAAGGAACTCGACATCCTGTACCTGGCCCCGGAGCGGCTGCGCAGCCGGCAGACGCTGGACCTGCTCGCCAGCGGGAACATCTCCGTCTTCGCCATCGACGAGGCGCACTGCGTGTCGCAGTGGGGGCACGACTTCCGCCCCGACTACCTCGAGCTGCAGGTCCTGCACGAGCGCTGGCCGGACGTTCCGCGGATCGCGCTGACCGCGACCGCCACCCAGGCCACCCGCGAGGAGATCGCGACGCGCCTGAACCTGAAGGACGCCAAGCAGTTCGTGTCCTCGTTCGACCGGCCCAACATCCAGTACCGGATCATCCCCAAGAGCGGCGCGAACAAGCAGCTGCTGTCGTTCCTGAAGGCCGAGCACGCGGGGGACGCCGGGATCGTGTACTGCCTGTCGCGCAACTCCACGGAGAAGATCGCCGCGTTCCTCCGCGACAACGGCGTCGACGCGCTGCCCTACCACGCGGGGCTGGACGCGGCCACGCGCGCGGAGCACCAGCGCCGGTTCCTCACCGAGGACGGCCTCGTCATCGTGGCGACGATCGCGTTCGGCATGGGGATCGACAAGCCGGACGTCCGGTTCGTCGCGCACATGGACATGCCCCGGTCGGTCGAGGGCTACTACCAGGAGACCGGCCGGGCGGGGCGGGACGGGCAGCCGGCCACCGCCTGGATGGCCTACGGCCTGGCCGACGTGACCCAGCAGCGGGTCCTCATCGACTCCTCCGAGGGCAACGCCGCGCACCGCCGCCAGCTCCAGGCCCACCTGGACGGGATGCTGGCCCTGTGCGAGACCGTGTCGTGCCGGCGCTCTGAACTGCTGGCCTACTTCTCCGAGGAGGCCACCGCCTGCGGGAACTGCGACACCTGCCTGCAGCCGCCGCGGACCTGGGACGGGACCGTCGCCGCGCAGAAGCTGATGTCGGTCATCGTCCGCCTGGAGAACGAGCGCAACGGCCTGCACTTCGGGGCCGGCAAGATCATCAACATCCTGCGCGGCCGGCCGGACGAGGGCACCGAGCGGCACCGGCTGCGCGACCTCAAGCCGTACGGCGTCGGCGCGGACCTGCGCGCGGTCGAGTGGCAGGCCGTCGTGCGCCAGCTGCTGGCCCAGGGGCTGCTGCGGGTGCAGGGCGAGTACCAGATCCTGGCCCTGACCCCGGCCAGCGCGGAGGTGCTGCAAGGCAAGCGCCAGGTGACGATGCGCCAGGACGCGGCCGGGGCCAGGGCCTCCCGGAGCCGGGGATCCTCGGGAGCCGGGTCCGGGTCCGGAGGCGCCAGCGGCCCGGCCAGCGGCGACGCGCCCGACCTGTCGCCGGAGGACACCGCGGTGTTCGAGCAGCTGCGCACCTGGCGGAAGGACGCCGCCGAGGGCAAGCCCCCGTACGTCGTCTTCCACGACGCGACGCTGCGGGAGATCGCCTCCGCCCGCCCGGCGACCCTCGATCAGCTGTCCGCCGTCAACGGCGTCGGCGCGGCCAAGCTGGACAAGTACGGCGAGCAGGTCCTGGAAGTCCTCGCCGCCGCGTCCTGAAACGGCGCCGCGCGGCGGACGCTAGCGCTCGTCGGCGCGGACGAGGGCGCAGCCGAGGAGGATGAGGGCGCCGCCGGCGAACTGGGTGGCGGTGGGGACCTGGCTCAGCATCAGGGCGGCGAAGGCCACGGAGAACAGGACCTCGGACATGCCGAGGAAGGTGGCCAGCTTCGCCCCGAGCGCCCGGACCGCGGCCACGGCGGTGATGAAGGCGGCGCCGGTCGAGAGCGCCCCGACCGCGAGCACCGGCCAGATCCAGCTGACCGGGTGGCCCAGGAACGACACGGGAGCGGTGGTCGCGGCCATCGGCACCGCGCCCGCGGCGCCCGCCGCGGCCAGCGTGACGGCGGCGACGCACAGCCCGGTCCAGGTCAGCATGACCGGCGACAGCTCTTCCGGCGGGGAGCCCGGCGACCCGGCGAGTTCCTCCGGTGCCGCGGGCGACGGCGGCGACTCGCAGATGAACATGAACACGGTCATGCACACCGCGGCCCCCAGGCCCCAGGCCAGCCCGGCCGGGTTCAGCCCGCCCGCCCCGGTGACGCCCGCCATCACGGCCAGCCCGCCGATGGCCGCGGCGGTGCCCCCGATCGTCAGCGCCCGGGGGCGCTGCCCGTGGCGCAGCCACAGCCACATGACCACCATGAACGCGGCCGTGTACTCCAGCAGCAGCCCGATGCCCACCGGGATGGAGGCGATGGAGTAGAAGTAGCAGAACGTGCAGCCGAGCACGCCGATCAGCCCGTAGCCGAGCACCTGCCGGGCGTTGCGCCGCAGCGCCGCCCGTTGCCGGCGCAGCCGGGGCAGAGCGAACGGGGTGAGCGTCAGCGCCGCCACCACGATCCGCGCCAGCACGGCGGCCCCGGGGCTCCATCCGGACCGCAGCAGCCCGTCCCCGAACGTCCCCGACGTGCCGAAGAGCGCTCCCGACGCCAGTGCCAGGAACAGCCCGGCTCCCCGGCGGGCCCGGACGGTACTCCCGGCCGCCAGGACCGGATCGCCGACGTCGGACGGCGTCGTGGTCATCGTCACATGCTCCTGGTGAGAAGAAAGCGTGAGGTACGGACCTGACGGTAACCGGGCGGGCTGGCCGGGTCAAAGCGGTTATTACCTGCGCGAACCGGGTGATGGCGGTGACGCGCGGTCCCGGTCCGGCGACCGGAGGAATGTAACTCAGGGGAGTTGCAAGAATCCGTTCCGTATAATTTTCTCTTGATTTCCGGGCTTCGGCGGGTTTTCATCGATGTATGCCGATAAAGTCCGCCGCTGCCGTCACCGCCGCCGCCTGCGCCGTGTGCGCCTTCACGGCCGCGGCGCCCGCCGCGAAAGCCGCCCCCGCCGGAATGACGCCGGCCGCCGCGACGGCCCCGGCGCTTCCCTCCAGCGACCCGTTCTACGACTACAGGGGCCCGGCCCCGCTGGCCCGGATCGCGCCGGGCACGGTCCTGGCCTCGCGCGGCGCCACCCTCAAGCTGGAGGGCCTGACCGTCCCGGTCCGGACGGAGCAGGTGCTGTACCGCACCACCGGCGAGGAGGGCGAGCCCGCCGCCACCGTGACCACGATCATCCGGCCCCTGTCGGCGGCCGGCGGCAGGATCGTCGCCTACCAGAACGCCTACGACGCCCTCGGGACCGAGTGCGACCCCTCGTACACGCTGCGGGGCGGCAACGACGGCGACACCAACGGCCAGGTCGAGGAAGGCGCCATCGCCGCCTACGTGGCCGCCGGGGACACCGTCACCGTGCCCGACTACGAGGGCGAGAAGCTCCAGTGGGGCGCGGGCCAGGAGTCGGGGTACGGCACCCTGGACGCCATCCGGGCCACCGAGAACTACCTGAAGGCGCCGGCCGGGACCCGGGTCGGCATGCTCGGCTACTCCGGCGGCTCCATCGCCACCGAGTGGGCCTCCGAACTCGCCCCCTCCTACGCTCCGGGCCTGAACATCGTCGGCACCGCGGTGGGCGGCGTGCCGGTCGACTACGCGCACGTCCTGAACTACATCGACGGCGACAAGGACTGGTCGGGCATCATGCCCGCGTTCCTGATCTCGCTGCCCCAGGCCTTCAGGGAGCAGATCGGCCAGTACCTGTCCCCGTACGGGAAGCGGCTGATGAGCCAGGTCGCGGGCAAGTGCATCGCCGACTTCGCCAGTTCCTACCCGGGACTGACGTTCTCCCGGCTCCTGAAGGCCCCCTACACCAGCCCGCAGGAGATCCCGGCCTTCGTCCGCATCATCAACCACCTGATCATGGGAACCACGCAGGGGCACCCGGACGAGCCGATGCTCATCGGCGTCGGGAACGAAGACGGGACCGGCGACGGCATCATGATCGCCCGCGACGAGCAGGAACTGGCCTACGAGTACTGCCAGCGCGGCGTGCCCGTCACGTTCCAGCAGTATCCCGGGCTGCCGCACGAGGAGGCCGCGCTCCCGTGGGAGGCGTCCGCGCAGGCCTTCCTGCAGGGGCGGCTCGCCGGGCTCCCGGCGCCCGACGGCTGCGCGTCGATCACCCCGGGGAATTCCCTGGCGCCGCTGCCCGTCCCGTCCTCGTCGTCGTTATGGCAGTGCCATTATGAAAGCTTCCGGGAGACGATATCGTCGGCCAGCGGGGCGATGGCCCCGATGATCTGATTGACGAGATCTCCCGGCACGCCGGCCGCGACCAGTGCGTTAGTGAGATGATAAGCGACCTTGTCGAAATCTGTCTGGGTGATCCCGCGGCCGGCGTGAACCTGTTTCATGGACTGGCCCCTATAGGCCTCCGGCCCGCCAAGTGCGGCGGCGAAGAACTCGACCTGCTTGCCCTTGAGCGCGTTCATGTTCGCCCCTGCGAAGAACGTCGCGAGCTGCGGGTCTGCCAGGACCCTCTCGTAGAAGTCGTCCACGACCACGGTGATAGCTTCGGCTCCGCCGATGGCCTCGTAGACGCTGGCCTGCGCGGCTGCGCTCATGCCGGCCCTCCCTTGCCTGCGTTTCTGCTGACAATCCGGTGACCTTAACAGCGGGCTGAAGATAATCCGGGGAAAACCCGGGATTATCGTCATGCGTAAGATTTCCGTAAGAGTCTTGTAAGAAATGATGAAGTGAAATCTGGAAGTTAATCGCGAGTAGGAATGATTGACTAGCTGCGAGAGGATCGTGGTCTTGAACGAAGGAATTTCCGATGGATCCCGAACGCTTGAAGGAGAGCTTCGCCCGCGTCGCCGCGCACGGCGACGAGGTGCCCCTGTTCTTCTATTCGCACCTGTTCCTGACCCATCCCGAGCTCCGCGCCCTGTTCCCGGTGTCGATGAGCGCCCAGCGCGACCGTCTGCTCGGCGCTCTCGGCGAGATCGTCGCCCAGGCCGCCGACAGCGACCGGCTGGTGCCGTTCCTGCGGGGGCTGGGGAAAGACCACCGGAAGTTCGGCACGCTGGCCGAGCACTACCCGGCGGTGGGGCAGAGCCTGCTCGCCACGCTGGCCTACTTCAGCGGCGCCGGCTGGACGGCCCAACTCGAGGACGACTGGACGCAGGCGTACACGCTGATCGCGAAGGTGATGAGCGAGGCCGCGGCCGAGAGCGAGGCCGACGACCAGCCGGCCTGGTGGGACGCGGTGGTCGTCGGCCACGAGCGCCGCACCCTGGACATCTCGGTGCTGCGGATCGCGCCCCGGGCCCGCCTGCCGTTCGCACCCGGGCAGTCCGTGGCGGTGGAGTGCGCCCAGCGGCCCCGGATATGGCGCTACTTCTCACCCGCGAACGCACCCCGCGATGACGGCACGATCGACCTCCACGTCCGGATGCTGGAGGGAGGCGCCGTCAGCTCGGCCCTGGCCCGCACCGCCGGAGTGGGCACCCGGCTGCGGCTCGGCCCGCCCGTAGGAACCCTGCGGCTCGACCTCGCCTCCGGACGTGACCTGCTGCTGGCCGCGGGCAGCACCGGACTGGCGCCGCTGAAGGCGATCGTCGAGCACGCGGGGCTGCTGCCGGACCCGCCGCGAACCCGCCTCGTGTTCGGGACCCGGACGGCGGCGGACCTGTACGACCTGGCGGCGCTGGAGAAACTGGCCGCGCGGTGGCCGTGGCTGACGGTGGTCCCGGTCGTCTCCCATGACAAGCGGTTCGCCGGGGAACAGGGAACGGTCGCGGACTCGGTCGCGCGGCTCCTCCTGGCGGCGCCGGGAGAGACAAGCCGGCACGACGTGTACGTGTGCGGTTCGCCGGCGATGGTGACGGCGACCGTCGGCCGCCTGGAGACGCTGGGCGTGCCGCGGGAACAGACCTTCTACGAGGATTTTGGGTGGAGCTGAGAATGAGCCAGACGACCTACTTCTCGAGCGACCCGTACGCGGAGGACACGATAACGCCGCAGGAGGTACGCGAGGCCACCTTCCCGGTCGTCCGGCTGGGGCGGCGCGGCGTGGACGAGGCGGAGGTGCGGGGATTCTGCGAGCGGGTCGCCGACGAGCTGACCCGGTCGCTGACCCAGCGGACGGCCCTGGAGGCGGAGGTGATGCGGCTGCGCGAACGGGTACTCGGCGGCCGGGGGCCCTCGCCGGAGGCCGGGGCGGGCGCCGCCCCCGACGAGGCACAGGTGCAGGCGGTCAACGTGCTGACGATGGCCCAGCGCACCGCCGACCGGTACGTCGCGGACGCACAGTCCTACAGCCGCGAGCTGGCCCAGGACGCGCACCTGCGCCACGACGAGATCCTGCGCGAGGCGCAGGTGCGGGCCAGCATGATCCTCGACGAGGCGCACGCCAGCGCCCAGGCCGCCGCGGACAGCGCCGCGGCCAGCGGGGCCGCCGCGAACGGGGCCGGTCCGGCATCGGGCGATACCGACGCCGAACTGGCCTACCTGCGCACGTTCAGCCAGGTCTGCCGCACCCACCTGCGGGCCTACCTGGAGTCCCTGTCGAAGTCCATCGAGGAATGGGAGAAGGCGGAGGAGCAGGGCCTGGCGTCGGCCCGCGCCGCCCGCCAGGCCCGCCCCGGTGACCGGTAACCCCCGGTCCTTCTTCCAGGCGGCCTCGGCCTCGCCCATCGGGGTGGACGGCGGGCCCTGGTAGAACGGCCAGATCTCCTCGGCCAGCAGCCGCCAGTCGCCGGTCGCGTTCATCTCGGCCAGGACGGAGAACAGGCCGAGGTTGATCCGCTGGATCACCACGTACGACGGCGGGATGGACGCGTACGGGGCGATCGGCGACTTGAAGTCGAAGAACTTCCGGGTGACCGAGGTGGCGTACTCCGGGGTCATCGTCCGCGGGCCGGCCCGGTGGCGGACCGTCTCGTAGAACACCCCCATCTGGTCCACGACCTCATCGGTGGACACGGGCGCGTTCGGCGCCAGGAACCCGGCGCCGGTCATCGCCTGGCGGAACGCCTCCGGATCGTCGTCCAGGCACAGGGTGCGGACCATCGCCTCCAGCGGCTCGAGCTCGGTGGCGGTGAAGTGCTTCACCAGGCCGTAGTCCAGGAAGGTGACCCGCCCGCCCGGCTCGAACAGGTAGTTGCCGGGGTGCGGGTCCCCGTTGAAGGCGTTCAGCTCGTACACGCTGCGGAAGACGTAGCGGTAGATCGTCTCCGCCGCCAGGTCCTTCTCCTCCTGCGACCAGGTGAGCATCTCCGAGAACCGCGCCCCGGTGGCCAGCTCGCTGGTGATCACCCGCTTGCCGGACAGGCTGTCGATGATCTTGGGGACGTAGATGGTCGGGTGCCCGTCGTAGAAGGCGGCGAACTTCGCCTGGCTGGCCGCCTCCCGCTCGTAGTCGAGCTCTTCGCCGACCCGTTCCCGCAGTTCTTCGATCAGCCCGGTCACGTCCTGCCCCGGCGCCGCCGCCTTCAGCAGGCTGCGCAGCAGGGCGACGTTGTTCAGGTCGGCGGAGATCGTCTCCGCGATGCCCGGGTACTGCACCTTCACCGCGACCGCCTGCCCGTCGCGGGTCATCGCCCGGTGGACCTGGCCGATGGACGCGGCGGCGATGGGCTCGGGGTCCCATTCGGCGAAGATGGTCTCCGGGTGGCCGCCGAGCTCGTCACGGATGACACCCGCCGCCAGTTCCGGGGTCATCGGGGGGACGCTGTCCTGCAGCCGCCCGAGCGTGCGGCGGACCGCCGGGTTGAGGCCGTCGTCGACGTAGCTGGCCATCTGGCCCAGCTTCATCAGGACGCCCTTCATGGTGCCCAGCGTAGCCGCCACGTCCTCGGCGGTCTGCAGGGCGAGATCGTTGCGGAGCTTCTGCCGCTGCTCCCCGGCGGCCGTGAAGATGCGGGGCGCGCTGGCCGCGAACCGGGCGCCGCCCCGGGCGGCGAGCCTCGCGGCCGCCAGGCCGCGCTGCACCCGCAGCCGTCCCACCGAGCGCCTGGAGCCGGAATTCTCGCTCACGCGCGGGCCGCCCGGGCCGACCGGACCCGCAGTTCGAGCCGCTGACGGGCCTCGAGGACGCCGGGCTCGCCGAGGGTCAGCGCGTCGAACACGCCGAGCGCCTGCCGGATCTCCTCGCGGCGCTCCGCCGAAAGCTCCAGGGGCTCCCAGCCGTAGAGTTCCGCCGCCCACCCGGGCAGCGACCCGAGGACGCCGTCCCGGAACTCGCCCCACAGCTCCGCCACGCTCTCGTCCAGGTCCGGCGGGTCCACCAGGTACGCGGCGGCCTCCGCCGCGGCCGGGCTGACCCGCAGCTCCGGCCGGACCCTCTCCAGGTAGGCGCCGAGTTCCGCGACCGACGCCGGGGCCAGGCCCTCCGGCATCCCGATGAGCTCCGCGGCCGCGGTCATCTCGGCCACGTACGTGTCCTCCTCCGCCGGGGTCGCCTCCGGTCCGAACAGGCGGGTCGTCGCCAGCACGGAGTCGACCTCGACCGCGTGGACCCACAGCAGCAGATCGGGGTCGCCGGCCGCGTAGGGCTTGCCGGTGAGCGTGTCCGTGCCGCGGACCCGCTCGTGGATCTTCCGCACGACCCGGGCGGCCTTGTCGGCGGCGGCCTTGTCGCCGTAGGTGGTGACGACCAGGTACTTCAGGGTGGAGGCGTACCGGGCGGCGGGGTCGGCCCGCCAGTCGCTGTGCTGGTCGACCCCCGCCATCGCGAGGGGATGCAGGGCCTGCACCAGCAGGGCCCGCAGTCCGGACACCGGCCCGGCCAGGCCGGCCGACAGCCGCCAGGTCACGCTCGCCGGACCGAAGTAGCCGTCATCGGCGGGGCTGCCGGGGACGCCGGCCGCGAACGCCGCCGCCGAGCGCTCGATCAGTCCTTCCATGGTCCCGATCTCGGTCGCTGCCCCGGCTCCGGGGTCTGATGCCGTCACTGCCTGCCTCCGCTGGTCGACGCTCACGGCCATATCCCCTCAAACTACTCCGGGGTAAACGTCCGCTCAGGAGGCGGGTGCCCACCGGAGGGTGAAGCTGGTGAGGGTGTAGCCGAGCGAGTTCAGCGTCGGCTGGATGAAGTTGTCCCGCACCATCGTCGTGGCCTCCTTCTGGGCCGCGCTGATCAGCGGCCTGGTCACCGACGACACGTGCCGGACCCTGCTGAACGCCTCCTGCTGCGCGCCCGCGTACACGACCGACTGGGCGAACTGGGGCCGCAGCAGCGCGCCGCAGCCGAGCCCGGGGTAGGTCCAGCTGTGGCTGGTGCTGACCGGCTTGGACAGGGTGTTGTCGATCGTGACGTCATGCACCGACTGGGGAAGCTGCGGGCTCGGGAGGGTCATGGTGACCGCGACCCGGCCGCCGCGACCGTGTACCGGGGACCTGAGGACCCGGAGCCGGTAGTGCCCGGTGGAGGGCTTCCACCAGGACGGCCCCGGGTTGAGGTCGACGGTGGCGGACGCGTGCCCGACCGCGTAGAACGTGCTGGAGTACCAGCAGGGCCACGGGCCGATGCTCTTGGTCACCTTGTGTTTGTAGAGGAAGGTGAAGTTCTCGGTGCCGAGCGCGGGCTTGGAGTTGCCCTCGATCTTCTGCAGCACCCAGGGGCCGACGATCCCGTCGCTGGTGCTCCGCTTCGCGCCGGTGCCCGGCTTCCAGGACCAGCCCAGGGCGATGCCCGAGCCGACCAGGGCGAGAATCAGCACGGCGAGCCCGGTCCAGCGCAGCCAGCGCGGGAACACGCGGGCGAGCGCCCGGCGGCCCGGCGGCTTCTTATCACCGAACGGATCGTCGCGGCTGTCCCGCGCGTCCCGGCTGTCCGTCTCCGGAAGGGGCCTGGTGCTGCCGTCGCCGGTCTCGTCACTCGGCTCTTCCCGGGAGGAACGCTGGATGACGATCTTGACCACGGGGTACCTGCTCTCTGGCTAGACGGTCGCCGGGTACTTCAGGCTGAGCACGACGGGAACCGCGCCGAACGCCGGCTTGAACTTGCTCCCGGGCTTGTCCGGGGCGTTCGGCTCGCGAATGGAGGGCCACTGCATCTTGGTGTGATTGTCGGTGAGGCCCGCCACGGAGTAGGGGAGTTCCATCGCGGAGACGCCGTGCTTCTTGAGCAGTCCTCCCCACCGGTAGGCCGCGAACACCTCCGCCAGCGACCGGATCGACATCGGGCGGGGCACGGTGAGGTCGATCCCGTAGACGGCGCGGGCGAGCGTGATCATGTCGGCGGCGCACTGGGTGAGCGCCTCGGACTTGGTGCCGTACACCGAGCCGTCCCGGTTGACCGACCCGAGCTTCTCGCCGTGCACCGGGGATCGCCGGGGGTCGGACTGGCACTGCATCCAGTCGCAGGCCGCCAGCAGCTTCCAGCTGATCCCGGCCTGCCCGGCGACGTCCTTGTAGAGCTGCTCGGACCGGCCGATCGGCGTCTTCGCGCCGGTGAAGTAGGCGGTGGTGACCGCGCCGGGAAGCGGGGTCGTGTACCGGGCCGCTGCCGCCGTCTGCCGGACCGCGGTCCGGTGCCGGGGCGCGGCGGTCGTGTAGTCGGCGGTGAGCGTCGCGTGCTGGGGCGCGGCCTGCTGGCTCGCGGCGCGGTGGCTCGCGGTGCGGTGGCTCGCGGTGCGGTGCGGCGTGGCCGTCCGGTACCGGGCGGTGGTCTTGGCCTGCGCCGACGGCGAGCCCAGTCCGGGAATGTCCGCCCCGCCGGGGCCCGCGGCGCCGCCGCCGGGGCTGGGGGCCGCGGCCGTCCCGGACGAGGTCGCCGCCTGGTTCGCCGGCGCGGCCGGGTGCGCGGGGGCCGCCTGGCGGGACTGGGCCGCGGGCTGCGTCGTGGTGTCGTACTGGTACAGGTCGTAGAGCTTCATCGTGGCGATGAGGTTGGAGCCGTAGTCGGGGTCGGTGGCGTAGACGCCGGTGAGGTCGCTGGCGAACGCGTCGGGGACGCGGCGGTCGGCCATGGCGCGGCCGTAGTGCCCGCTGGTGGCGAGGAGCTCGGCGTGGTCGGAGATGGACTCGGCCATGTTGTGGTAGGCGCGGAACGCGGCGTTGATCGTGATCCAGTGCCCGCCCTCGAATTCCTGGGTCGGGTAGTAGGCGGCGCCGGCCGGGCCGCTGCCCTTGATGCCGAACAGGTTGTGGTTGTCGGCGGCGAGCTGGCTGGTGCCCCAGTCCGATTCCTCGATCGCCTGCGCGATGGTGACGGAGGCGGGCACGCCCCAGCGCTGCTGGGCGGCGATCGCGCCGGGCGCGAC
>Ga0131853_10000837_pt1 | contig 55172 bp, 28 predicted proteins | sample TergutLab28metaG_FD_92764 | JGI IMG/M metagenome (GOLD analysis project Ga0131853, IMG submission 92764) | Labiotermes labralis P1 segment gut microbial communities from Petit-Saut dam, French Guiana - Lab288 P1 (version 2) (version 2) | ecosystem: Host-associated > Arthropoda: Insects >...
AAACGGTCATAACTCCGTAACCGTCCAAAATCGGACACATGTTTATATGAACTTTTTTGATCACAAAGACCTAGGAAATCACCTCCTGCAGTTATGCCCTAAAGTCATGAAACACCCTGTATACCTGCCCCCTTCCACAACCTGTTGTGCACCTACTCTCCCACATCTGGTCACTCGCCTTCCATTGGCTCCTCCACCACCCTGCCAGAATCCTGTCAGGTATAAATACATCACACATCCCATCCCCTGTCATAATTCATCAACCTGCCTATGAAGATGGAACTGATAGAGGGTTCCGAAACATCGGCTATTAGAACTCAGACGCCGGGGAATTTCCCAAGAGAAAACATATTACACATTGGAAATTGTTGTCTCACACACTCACTTCCTCTTGTTTCCTGAATTTATTACTAATGGACATGTAACCCGCTGTCCCCCAGATGGTCAGCACTGGGTGCATTCAGTGTCTTGCACCCAGTGCTCCCCAAGTGGTCTGCACTTGTTACAGGGTTCTGACTACAGCCAGTGTTCCCCAGGTGGTCTGCAATGGGTTCAGATCACTGACTGCACCAAGTTCTCCCCATATGGTCTGCACTGGGTAGAGGATACTGACTGCACCCAGTGTTTGCCATGTGGTCTGCACTGGGTACATATTACTGAACTCTGAGAGCTTACTGTGGGCATAGATACTATGTGCAGCCATATAATGTCACCCCCTGATGATGCGATGGTGTAGACAGAGACTGCCTTGGAAGTGCTGGAGCTTACTTCCACATTCACTGTCTCAGTAGCCAAGAAGATTTAATTCCATATTCATAGTCACCATGATAGCTTGATTTGTTACAACTTCGAAGTGAAACACCATTGCATTTGTGTATCACTTAGATTTACAAAGAAGAAACACAACACTTTTTGTTACTATATATAAAATCATCTTTAAGTGTGTGACATATATGTAATAAAAATTGGTTGAAAGTTCATTTTATGTTAGTAAACCTGATTTTCAAATCTTACAATACTAAGTATTATGTGTTTGTTTCTAGGGCGATTAAACACAAATGAAGACAATGAAAACATGTTAGGATATGACTTGTACAGTAGTGCTTTGGCAGATATCCTTAGTGAACCATCATTGTCATTGCCTATAACAGTTGGCCTGTATGCCAAATGGGGTAGTGGCAAGTCCTTCCTGCTGAACAAACTGAGAGGTGTGTATGTCATTGATGGAATGTCCTTGTCTTTTAGTGCAATAATTGAGAATGAAAGCTAAATACCATGCCCTTTGAACTTTTCCAGGGCAAATACTGGTTTGACAATAGTAGTCCTGTTGTTGCTAAAATGGTATCTTACTAGTGTGATAAAAGCAAGTACAGTCATGTTTAGTACTTATGAAATGTAATGAAACTTAACAATGCCCATGCATATAATGGACTAAAATAATGTCATATGGTATACTGTAATTGTGGAACCATTCATCGATGAACAAGTATGTCTTCTGTCAAGTAGTTTTCAGAACATACAATATTTTCATTTCTTAGTGTTAAATGTAAACATTTTCATTTCATAATACATAACTTTTTTTTTCCTTTCACTAATTCCTAAGACACTATGAATGTACTAAAATATTCAGTTTTTAATTCAGTTTGGCTGCCAAAGATTATTCAGACAAGTTTCTTGTGGTCTTCCTCATTTTGTCCAAGTAAATGACATGACAAGTATTTTAAACTAAGCCATGACCACTTTTTTTTCAGCCATTATATTTATTACCTGTTGCTAAGGTTTATGTAAAACATCCTATTTTTTAAGTGTGTTATTTAATTATGCTTTCAATTACTAAGAACATTTAGCATCAGGAATAGATGAATGAATGAATTAACGAATGTGAAGCATTATTGGAATGATTCTGATGGGGAAACTGAAGGACTTGGAAAATAACTATCCCACTGCCACTCTATCACAAATTGCACATGGACTGGCCTGGGAATAAACCTGGGCCTCCGTGTTGAGTGGACAGTGACTAACTGCCTAAGAAGGTTGAATCTGTTATTGATTAGAAAATAAGCAGTTATGTGATCATGTTAAATATATCTTTTTTATCATATATTTTTATGCTTTCTAGAACCTACTCTGATATCATTCAGGGGTTTAATTGTAGGTTAATTGTTCTGCAGTCACACAGCAATGTGGGCTGTAGTTTAAAACTTGTTGTAGTATACATCAGTTGAATATCCTAAAATTGGCCTGTTGACTTCTGATTTACTTGTATTTATAATATGTGTTATGACAGGATATCCTCATATGTCTAAATTGTATGCATTTTTTAGTGTAGTGATAGGGGAAGACATTTTTGCGTTTGAAGAGTGTTCTTGTAGCAATTCTGTATGTAAAATACTGGTCAGATTATGAAAGGTGAGTTGGAAGCGTTATGGCAGAAAATATTCGTACACAATTTTAAGATACTATCTTGAATTTGAATGGCTGGTCTAAGGGAAACCATGAAACATGAGATAGGAGAGACATTCCACTGACTGAGATATTGGTAATGTTAATATGTTACATAAAAGCTTTATTTTCATTTGATGTTCAGGTGACGGTGCATCATGATAAATTCTTATAATAAAACCAACTAGATGTCCTAATTTCTCACATTTATTTTGGAATAAAACTCTACAGGTTTCGGACAGTTTCTCTGTCCATCATCACGAGTTTTTCACTGCACACACAGCAATGGTATATGTCATACAGATTTGCTGACAGCTTGTGAGCAGGATTAGGGCGGAACTCGTTCCGTCCTAATCCTGCTCACAAGCTGTCAGCAAATCTGTATGACATATACCATTGCTGTGTGTGCAGTGAAAAACTCGTGATGATGAACAGAGAAACTGTCCGAAACATGTAGAGTTTTATTCCAAAATGAATTTGAGAAATTCATGCATCTCGTTGGTTTTATTATAATACTTTATTTTCGTGCAGGTTTTATCTTATGTAATACTTTTTTCTCTCTCTCCCTCTCTCTAGAGGAAATGAAGAACTTTGCACGTCAGTGGGTGGATCCAGTATTCCAGTTTTCATCTCTTTTATTTTTTGTTGTTGTACACACTGCCATTCTTACTGGTATGGTAATTGGTTTGGGAGTCAGGTCGTGGATAATTGGTGTGTGCTCAGGAGGTGGATTGGTTCTTCTGTGTTACACATTCCTAGTACTTGTTTGGTATTGCAATCAAAGGTATGTAGCCTGTTGGTCTGCTTTTGCAGGAGTTAGTCATGCTGGATGTATTTTGCATTGTCATAATCTGAGAATTAAAATACAACCATTGTTAAAGATTCTGCATTGCAGATATATATATATATATATATATATACGCAGTATCCTAGACAACATCAGGGTTACCTTCTGTATGGCACTTGCGGTGATGATTAGGGTTTCAGGGAACACCTTGCAGTTGACTGTTATGTGTTCCAGAAATATACCCATTTACTGATTTTCGGTCCCTGCAATATACAGCACAGAGTTAGTTGTATCTTCCATGTATTGAAGGATGACAACTTCACTTTTGTAGTGTTGGAGCCCCTGGCATAAAAAATACCATGGCATTAATTTGTTGCAAAAAGCTTAGCCACAGCTGCCCTCCAGGGAGGTGTAACTGGTCTGGAATTTTGTTAGCAAATATTCCTAGTTCAAATCCTGGTGTACAGTGTGTGTAAGCAACAGTTTTCAGTTAAGGAGGCCACCATGTGCTTTTCTTACAAGCAAACCTTTACGAGTTGGAACATTTCTGAGATGCAAGGGAGCTGGGTGGACACAAGAGTTTTGCTGATTTAAGACAGAATTTTAAGAGGCTGTGGAAAAATCAGTTGTGTTCTTGAAGCCAGATGTTTAAATTTCATGTACCTTAAGCCACTGAATTAGAGTTAAGATAAATATGTGGACCAGAAGTACACAAATCATGGTTCTCAGGAAACCCAGGTGTCAAATGGTGACACCTAATATTTGTAGGTCTTTAGTATGGAACTTGTGTCATGTTACTCTTCTGGTGCGTAAAATTTTGAGATGGGTCCTCATTTTTTGGAAGAACTTTGGACCAAACTAACTATAAAGTATGTCTTGTTTATCACTGTCAACTAAGTAACTCGTAGTGTTTGTAGACTCAGACTCATTAAATTGCTGTCTTTTTGTATCATTGTTTCTTTTCCTTATTAATACATTATCCTGAAGTGTTTGCTACATATATTTAAATCTACACTAAAGTTAACTGCTTCCTTCCTATGAAGAGGGAAGCAGTTGAGCATGAGACTGCAATTTTACGACACAGGCACTTTATCCTGTTAGCTGGACACTGCTGCTGTTGCTCATTCTGCCTTGAAAGTGAGGCACCTGGCAAATCTTGGCATGGTGGCAATCTGCAACCTGTTTTATTCACCTGACTCATGCCAACTGACTTTTTATATTCTGTAAAGTGAAAATTACCTTCAGAGGAACGAGATTTCATCACATTGAGGGCATCAGGTAGAACATAACCACCAAATTAAATGCATGTTCTTTGCATTCGTATGAAGACTTGTTTTCACAGCTTTTGGAAAGATAGTCACAAGAGGCTGCTTTGAAGAAAAACATTTTTGTTCTTAGTTCATGTATATCTGTTGTTTTGGGCAGAGTCCTGGAGTCTTATTGTTTGACCTCGTAAGACTTAAAATCTGAGATGTTTGAACATGCCACTGCCTCATCCCAGGGTGCAGGTGGCTTGAGAATTTTAGCAGAATATTTTGTCCCCAAGTGGAACAGTAGACATTGGTTCAGAATGCTAAACACCATTGTTGTCATTCATTTGATAAAAAATTGCTAAGTGATGATTACTAGGTCTGTAACTGCAGACTTCCATATGGATGAAGTTAATTAGAGTGTTTTAAGTTGATTTTTTATTACTGCTAAAAATTGATGTTTTTGTGTAGATAACAGATGATATCTATCAGTGTCACCAATCAGAAAAATTCATGCTGCTCACACACATATATAGATATTGTGGCTCACAGTTGGAAAAATGTGACACCTGTTTTAAATAATTTTTAATGATCTTCAACAAATTACTCCTGAACAAATAATGTTCTGTATCTTGTCACACATTAGGCACTTCTTTCACAGTATGAAAATTATTAATATACAGTTTTTTTTAAGTTTCTTATTTCTTCCCTGTTGGTTAAATTAATAGGCCTTGTGCTATTTCTTATGCAGGTATGACTGGTATTGGCCATACAACTTCCATGTATATGTTACTTGTAAACTGAATTCTCTGAAGCTAATCTTGCAAGTAATGTTTTGTCATCCACCTGGGTCTAGTTGGAATGAAGGTCTTACTGCTCAGCCTATTAGGTATGTAATATTTTAACCTTTAACTATCATTTAGAATGGTTTTCCATACTTGAGAACATGAATGTTGTGTGTTAAAGGTTAGTAATTTCCATACATAAATGGCACTTGTTATGTTAGAGTTATTGATGGTGGTACTTGTCATGTTGAATTGCTGTATTTTAGTCCCCTATTTAATCACATAAGCCTTAGCTTAAGAAACTAGCATGTGAATAAACTGAAATATTAATGAGACTAGGCCTAGTTGTCTTACTGGTGGGTTTTTGTTGTTCTTACTTCCACCAAGTCGTGGGTGTGAAACATTTGCATTCATTTAAGTACTGACTTCTTCCTAAATTTGATATATCATTTTATCTTTAAAAATCTGTAAATTCCATCAGCTGCTTGAGAGATGTGGTTGATTTTCAATAAACAAGCAGTGAAAATTAATAACAGTATGTTTGTACAGAAAGAACCTTTGTTTCTGTTCTAAAAATGTTTAAAACCCACCATATAACTCTAAACTTGAATGCGGTTTTCATTCCTTTGTCTTCTTGTTTTATTAGTAGAGGATTTTGTACCAATGACTATTTATGCATTTCTCTAACAAAGACTTTCAAAGTTATTAATAGCACTCCATGAAAGAATTATAAATGCTTCCTACAGAATTAAATTTACTCTGTAGGTAGTGGGTGGCTCTGAAGTCAAGGTCTCCAACTGTTTGAATTCACAAATGCGTGACGGTGTAAGTAGCAATCTCTTGTTACATGCATCGATGATTTTTGAAAGAGTGTGAAGTTGAGAACTATGATACATTGTGGGAAAAGTCTATGTTTTAATTTATGTGCTGCCCTTACTTATTGTTAGGTTTTACTTCACTGATCAGACAAGAGTGAGTAGCACAACTGGAGGGGAGAATTCTGTGGTGCAGATGCTAGGCTCTCTGTATGACTCAATAGAGAATGATTATGGTGCATTTCCAACGCGACTGTATAGAGCATTCAGGCCTAAATCAGGTAATTGTGTGAAGGACTTAATGGTTGATGTAGTGTGTGTTGTCATTATTATTGTTACTTGTTGCTTGTGTTGCTGATGCTCATGTTATTGATGTTGATATTTATACCATTTTGATTACCCATTGGGGAGTTGTGATGAGCTAAACATGTGTTGGACATGGACAGAATAAATTAGTACAAATTATGCAAAATAACTGTGCTTGGACTGGATGGTTCACAGCAGGATGTGACAAGAGACCTTAGATTTCAGGTTTAGAGTTAGATTAGCATTTGGGTTTGATCGCCAACAGTCCTGATGCAGCTAGGCCTTATAAATGAGCCTTTTGTGCCCCATAATCTGATATCAGCTCAGGGGAGCCCTGTTCCTTGCTAAAGTTCCAGATGGCTCCCAGACTTAACTTTTAATGTCCTCTGGGTGCATGAAAAGGAACCCAGATATGCATTTTCTTTTTCTCTCAAAAGTCCCAGTAAACAAACACCCTCCAGGCTCCCCAACAGGGCCCCTGTGGAGAGAGAGCTGTTCGTTTACAGGGTCTTTTTTTTCCATGTCTCTGACAGGAGGCCTTTGTCGAGGAAATGTTCAGTCATCTGATTTAAATTCTGTAAAGAGAAAACATAAGTAATTGTTAAGTAAAATATGTACTTGAAATGTGCATTGTCCCTTTGTGTGAGATAAATATTTCACTTTCTTTGTATGAATATATGCAGGCAGAATATTTTATTTGGCTTTTGAACTTTCTGAGTAAAGATTTAGTGTGACTTAAAAGAGTACTTGAAAGTTGTTTCAAGTACTTTACTGCATATTTGGAAACTGGTTGGTACTTTAAAATCTGAGTGTTTGTTTGAATGTTGTAAAATGATGGATAAGATTGGTAAAAAAATAATTGCAATTAATACTTGGAATAGTTTCCATTTTTTACAAATATGTAATTGATGTGTGGAATTACATTGTTTGTATGTTGAACAAATGTGTTAATAGAAGTGGAATTTCCATAACAGAGATAAAACAGCAAGGTGGAATGAATATTCTTTTACAACATTGTATGTTGATGTGGTTAGTACCTAAACTAATGTCTTATATTACTCCTTTGCAGTAAAATCAACATCATCTTGGAGATGGCGACGGTTATGCTGTTTGCCTTATGTGGTGATATTTGAGATAGGCTTCTTAAGTTTTCTAATTGGGATCTCAATCCTGACTTTGTACCTTTTAACGTATGAGACTGATCCCACTTCTGAGTAAGTTGCAATATTTTAAGTATGATTTTCAGTTGATGTTATTTGTATTTTGACACAGTGTTTTAAAGTCTCCACAGAAAAGTAAATAGAATTCTGTAACATAAAATTTTTGTACATTTCAAAGTATGAAAAATGGTTTCTGCCCCTGTTTGAAATTTTGAATTTATTATGTAAATATTTGAACTAACCAAGGCTGTGAACAAAGCCTTCTTCATTCTGCTCTGTCTTTCCATAAGTACTTCTGTCTGTGTCCGGTATTGCTGTTTCATCATTTGTGTATATTCACCCACCTTCTCTCTCTTTGTAGTGGAAGTGAGGATTTTCGTCATGTTTGTTAATGAAGGAGAGCTGAGAAATGCATAGAATATTGCAGTGTTAATCTTGAATAGAAGAGGGCAGTTGGGAGACTTAGGCATTGATGGGATTAAAATGGACTGTAAATCCTTTGGGGACGGCTTTTGAATTTTCATGTGTACTGTGTCATGCAGTAGTATTTTTGAAAACCAGTAAAATTTAAAATTGCCACATTGACATTTTGTACCCACATTTTGTTCAAATGGAATTTTTTTCAGCCATAAATGCAGTGTGTGTTGTACAGCACCTTTAATTTGTATGCATTTTTATGCTAATGTACAATTTAGTGTTGTTCATGTAGCTTCTAAAAATAATTTTATGCTCTCTTTTAATGTACAGGACTCCAGTACTTGAACGCACCACTGCTCAGGTGATTCTTGTTACAACTGGGTTGCTGCTTTGTGTGGGCATTATAGCTAACCTTTATACCTGGGCACAGATGCTTCAAGCACTTGTGTTCTCACAGAGACGTCACTTGCAGCGAGCTATAGCACATCTTGATACTCTAAAATCTGAGGGCTTCCTTCAAGCATTACGTTCAGAGGTCACCCTTATGACTGAAATGGTAATAATTATTATTTCCTGTATCTAGTGTACTCATTATGCTAGTATATAAAACATAGTTTCTTACTGTGAATGTGGTCTTAATGATCATGGTATGTCTCACACAGAGGTGCATCTTGTACTTAGGAAAGTAATGATTATAATTATATAAATCGTAGAATGTGTTTACTTTCATTAATAAATAAATTGATTGTAATTAGTTAATAGGTAATGAATTCTTGCTTATAAAAGATATTTGAAAATGTACTTGAATGAATAATTCATAATATCTCTTTCCTGAATCATTGTTTGTCTCATTAGAGAGGTGTATTTGTTATGCACCAGTGAATTCAGGACACAGGAAGGTGAAGTGAAGTATAGTGATGTGAGGTGAAATGAAGCAGTAGGAAATTTAAATGGGGTTAAGCCAAATGAGAGGGTATTGAAGTATAGTTGTGTGAAGTTTAAATGGGAAGAGGTGAAGTTTTAAATGGAAAGAAGTGAAGTGTCGAAAATTGTCGTGAAGTGGAGTGAAGGTCTTAGTAACAGGGTGTCTATCATTATTAGAAGATACACAGATCATATATGGGTGTTCCATTTATCACATTTTTTCCATATTTTTCTGTTTCTATCTTGTATTACTGTATATATGGTTGTAGGTTTTGTATGCTTCTGTTTAATTTTGTAAATTATGTATTCTTATTGTTACGTATTCTTTTGTTAGTTTAAGAATTCTTATTGTTGTGTATGTTCTGTTCTGGGTATTCTGTTTCACTGTGTTGTTCTGTGTATTGTTTGTGTGTAAATGTGTGCTGTATTACTGCCACCAGGTGTCTACCCAATTGCAGTTAACAAATATGTCATATCATATCAATTGTGTTTCTTTAACATCATCATCATCAGCCACAGGATGCAAGTCATCCAGTTTGTTGCATCTTTGTGGGTGTTGGTTCCTCCATCCTTTTCTTCATTGTCTACATTTCTTCTGCTGGCTGGAATGTGTTGTGTTTGTTCCTTGTACTATTCCCTACTGCAGATATAATAGTGGATATTGAAAGATATTACGTAATTTACTCCGTATACTTGTCACTCTGTATGGTGGTCTGACCTGTTAATAGCAGTATACAAGTACATCTTTTAGTTCTGACTTGTAACACATTTTTATTTGTGTTGGCCAAGTAGCTCAGTCGGTATAGTGACTGACTACGGGCTGGACAGTCCGGGATCGAATCCCGGTGGGGGCGAGATTTTCTGCCTGTCCAGACCAGCCGTGGGGCCCACCCAGCCTCCTGTAAAGTGGGTACCGGGTCTTTCCCGGAGGTAAAGTGCGGCCGATGCGTGCTGCTGACCAATCACCCCCTTCTAGTGCCGCAGTCAAGGAACAGTAGAGCTATACCTCTACCCACCCTCTGGGCCACACCGGGCCCATAATGGGATCACTTTACCTTTACCTTTTAACACGTTTTTATTTATAGCATATTCTGCATACATTGTACAGTTTATATGGTGGGATAGCAAGTACTGGCAATTTGGTTTCTTACTGACTTACAGTTTTTGCTTAATGTTCAAGGTGAAGTGTTTGGACAGTTTCACATCACAGCAAACCCGATTAGTTGTCATAGTTGATGGACTAGATAGCTGTGAACAAGACAAAGTTCTGCTTGTTTTGGATGCTGTTCATATGTTGTTTTCCAGTACAACGTCACCCTTTATTGTCATACTTGCCATAGATCCTCATGTTATATCAAAGGTAAGTTGAATTTATTAGACTTCTAACTACATTAAATATGTTATCACCAACATTTCTCTTGTAGACTCATCTGAAAGTTACTTTGACAAGTTTTGTAATTCATAATCGCAAGTTCTTAAATTGTGAGGTAATGAGGTTTAACGTTATTTACTGTGAATCCTAGAACAGGTGATATTTTCTAAAGCATGATGTACACAAGAAATTATAATATCTAAAATTAGCTGTGAAGCAGTCATTGTATACATGAAAATGGGTTCTCAGTAATTCAGAATGATTAAGAATTGTCTAATACCTTCATTTCAACAAATACAGTGCTTTAAGTAAAGAACTGCTGTAGAGACATGATTAGTTCACAGTCCACTGAACACAGAACTGCATATTTCAGGACATTAATAATTTCTTGTCACATGTGTTTAAATCACATTGTGCACAAACATTCAGTTTTCTGTCTATTGTTGGAGGGTTTCTTTTGGTTCAAACTCTAGAATCTACAAGCTGGAGGCAACAACAACAATGAACAACATGACAAATTAAATTAATACATGTCTTTGTCACATAGTGTTGTACAGAAAACTGTCACTTGTAAAAACTGAATTATTCCTGATTTCATAGCTTTGAATGAGAGGTCACTTAGTTTGGTATTTACCATTGAAATTCAGACTTGCCCATAATACTTGGTGGCATCCAGAGCTCCTCTGACAGGTAGTGTTTTTTGCACTTCTTGAAAGGAATTTGTAATATTTTACATGCTTGACATGACCTTACGAGCAGTGTCACACAAAATAACACTGAGGCAGTCAGCTGAATGCTCATCATTACATCCTTCAGTTTCTCCACCTCCTTCTTTGGTCTCAGTGTACTTACTAATGGCAATATAAGTGTATATAAATGAATATAACTGCTCTTCTGTGTGAAGTAAAGTTGTTGTCATCTTGCTTCCATTTGAAATTTATAGTTCAGTGAGTAGGAAGAGTATACCATTCATTCCACATTTGTTATTCTGATTCACAGAAACTATTTGAAGTACAGAATGATGCAGTTTCTTGTCATTGCCTTTGTGGTATAGATAGTTTCCTGAAGTTTTATTCATGCACTTTCCTAAGCTTTTGTTTCTCTTGAAATTGTATGTAACTGTTGAATTGAATACTATGCTTAAGTCTTTGGACTATAAAGGGCATGACTTTTGTGGCAATAATAATATGTCAGTTTTAAACGCGTATATACTCCAGTTAAATGTGGTAATTAGGAATTATTGCAGTTGGACTTAGTTGAAGGGAATGTTTAATTATTTTCTGTTCAGAAGTTAATTTTATGGTCATACATTAATTATATGGCAGCTTGAATATTCATTTACTATGCCCAACCAGCTGTTTACATTTGTAAAATATACCACACAACTAGAAATCTTGTTGCAAAGGCACTGGCATCAGCTCATTCTGTTTGTTTTGAATGGCTATGGGAAGATGGATGTGTGCTGATTTTGAAACTTGGACAAGTGCAATTACAAATTATGCACTAATGCTAGATTTGTTTGATTTTTTTTGTGGCCAGATTGCTAGTCAGGTTAGTAAGTTTAGATGTGGAAATTTAAACCATTTTATGTCATTGTATGTTGTGTATTTGTTAGTTGTATGATGTGCTTCATTTATCTCTTTCGATACGTACAGAAGTCTGTACAATGGACTATTTTTATTGTGGTGCTTCAACTACTCACACATGCATGTCAACATGTCCCAGAACAGTAACAATATCTTCTCATTTCTTGAAAGCTATGTGAGGTAGGCGTGTCATATTCTGTAGTACAGGGGAGTTTTTTCCAGGTTCTGCAGAACATTGTTGAACAGGTAGTTTACCACAAGTGTATGTGTTATGATTCAGCTGGTTCATATATTCTGAGTCCCACATGGCTTGAACTGACAATACTGTACTGCACTTGACCTACAGGGGATGGACAAAATAATGGAAACACTAGACAATATAGGAATAAAATTGTTTGTGTTGGCTGCACTGAAAGAACATTAGTTATGAGTATCTTACATTATTATTTTATTTGTTTACACTGTGTAATGTAAGTGTCAATGCATTACAGATTGTGTTTAATAACGGTTCATATTTAGGTACTGCAAAATGGGAGACTTGTCAGATTTTCAAAGAGGACAGATGGTTGGTGCACGTGTAACTGGAGCATCTGTAACCAAAATGTCGACTTTGTTAGGTGTATCCAGACCAACAGTTTCCAAGGTTATGACAGCATACACACATCATGGGAAGACACCGTCAGCTAAGACGAATAATGGCCAAAAACCAATACTAAATGAAAGGGATCTCCATGCATTGAAGAGGATTGTGCCTAAAAGTCATAGAAGTACTGCAGCAAAGGGGGCAGCAGAGCTCGTTATTCATCGTGAAGACCCCATTTCCACAAAAACAGTCGAATGAGAGGTTCACATGTCCAGCATCCAGGATAGAGCTGCAATTGCTAACCTTCTGATTACTCAAAACAATGCTAAAAGGCGAAAAAGATGGTGTGATGATCATAAAACCAGGATGTCTGATGAATGGAAATATGTAATATGGTTAGATGAGTTGTCCTTCACATTGTTCCCAACATCAGGCCAGGTTTATGTTTGGAGAACACCTAAGTAAGCCTATAATCCTGAATACCTGGTTCCAACTCTGTAACATGAGGTGGGTCTGTGATGATTTGGGTAGCAATATCTTGGTGTTTTGCTGGTTCCATATTTACTGTGAATGGTCGAAATACTGCCAGTGAATACGTGGGCATTTTAGATAACCAGGTACATCCTATGGTCCAGATGTTGTTTCCTAACAATGATGCAGTTTTCCAAGATGACAGTTTGCCCATACACACAGCCAGATGTGTTCAGTCTTGGTTTGAGGAGCATGAAGATGCACATCAACATCTTCCCTGGCCAGCACAATCACCAGACTTAAACATCATCAAACCACGGTGGTCAGTTGTAGAGAGTAGGGTGAGGAGCAGATTCCTCCTCCATTGTCCGTCAAGCAAGTAGAAGATGTTCTTCATGAAGAGTGGTACATTATTCCACTAGAGACTATTCAGAACTTAATGTGAGTCTCTTCCAAGAAGGGTACAAGCTGTATTACAGGCAAATGGTAGCCCAACACTATATTAATAAAGAAATGTGTACCTTTCACAACTGTTTCCATTATTTTGTCCATTACTTGTATGTGATAAGCATTGATTCATCAATTTTTTTTTTGTGTTGATATTCAGATACACAATGAAATAATGAGTGTTTATGTGCTACAACTATGTGAAACGTTTTCAGGAGAAGATTTCTGATGAAAATTTTAGGATATCACAGTTCCAAATAATGGAAGCATTCACAGAACTCTAAATATGTAAGACCAACTTGGTTGTCTAACTGGACAAAGTAAATCCACAGAATAGTAGCTACTGGATTTCGTGCAGTTTTACAGGGATAAATGAACTTCCACTACATGATTCTGAATCTGATATATGGTACAGCAATACACAGTCTACATAACACTCTTTCTTTATTTTTTCTAATTAATGCATAATTGTAACATTTTTGTCACCCTTCTACTAGTCTTTGTTTAGTATATACTGTTTAGTTTCTTTAGTTTAATTGATTATAGATGTATTATGATTGTTGTAATTGTTGCTGAGATTCTTTTTTTAATGTAATGGTGCATCTTGTTATTATTTTTCTGTGTTGTATAAGATTTCAGTTTATGGATTAGAGGGGAAAATGAACGTACTAGGGCTGATACTTCAACACAAAGATTATGGCTGCTTTCAATGCACTATGTAGTGAATTATATTAATTAAAACCATCATTGTACTTGCTTTGGATCATACTTCCTTCATTTTTCCTTCCAGGCTGTGGAAGTAAACAGTCGTCGTTTGTTTAGTGAGTCAAATATTGGTGGTCATGATTATCTTCGCAATATGGTACACCTGCCATTCTATCTACAAAACTCTGGTTTGCGAAAAGTGAAAGTTGCTCAACAGACAGCTCAGCATTACAGGAAAAGCAATACTACTGTTGCTGCTGCCTCCTGGACTGAAAATGAAGAGAGTGTCGGTCTAGCTACAACAAGTACCTTCTCCACGGTACAGTAACACTCTGCCTAATGAACTTCGCATTGAACATTCTATTCAGCATTGCATTACTGATCCCTGAAAATTTATATAATTGTTGAACTTGTAACATTAATTATAGATAGGCTTCAGCCATATGCTGTAGTATTTTGTGAAATTTTTGTGATATGGCAGGAACTGAGGCCCTTTTTTTGGCATTTCCAAAAGCAGTAAATTATATTCAAACTTTCTCAGTGTATAAAGTTTCATGTACAAGGTTCAGAATGCCTGTTTACTGCACTGCCTGTTTTCTTGGCTGTTGTGTGTGTGTGTCTCCGTCTGTCTAGCCAAGAGACACTCTGACTGCCAAATAAACTCTGTTTGCATTCTTCTACATCCTCACAGTAGCAGAATGTCCATTTTTAAGGAAACAAAAGCCTTTAAAGTGGTTGTTCCTTTTCTTGTATTTTTTTACAGGTCTCAGGTCGGAGAATGTCATCAGAATCAGGTCTCAGTAGTACAGAGAAACTGAAGCCATCATCTAGGAAAGGCTCTCGAAAATTAAAAATGAGCGAAAGCATTGCTAGCAGCCTGGGTAGTAATCTAAACCATATGGGTGGAGCCCATGATCTCACAAAGATGTTGTTAACAGATGACTATTTCAGTGATGTTAATCCACGTAGCATGAGAAGACTCATGAATGTTGTATGTATAACAGGTACTTATTATGGAACTTGTTTTGACTTTAAACAATGTACTTATGCTGAGATAGTGGTCTATTTGTTTCGGTTCGGCAGCCTGTGAGAAATGTAATGTGATCATTATAAATTACACTCAGCAAATTTATTAAGCTACATAAATGAAGTTGGGATTGATAGAGTATTTTTTGAATCATTAGATTCTCTATATTAACTAGTCAGAAATCTGAGATTAGTTATGTAAATTGTTCTTTCAGCATAAATCTCTAATTTTTAAGGGATGTCATTAGAAATGGTTTTTAGTGAAAGAATTACTGAGATATATGTAAAACTTAATAATAAAATAGCAAGGAATTAAAAAGTTCTCAATTTAAATTCAGTATATTGGCTTCCACCTTTGGAACCCTCTTATCTAACCCCATCTGTTTGTCTGCCTATCTTTCTCCTTGTTTCACCTTCATACGTTAATGTCATGCATATTACTTGTTTGCTCACACATGCACATAACACACACTAATACATACATGCAAGTTTCAATCCTACTCAGTCATCTGGAAGAAAGTGTTGGTGAATACATTTGTAAATGGTAGACCATACTTTTTTTCCCCGTTAATAATGGAGTTGCATGGTTTGCGATAAATATATTCAAGATAGAAAATGTGTTTAAAATGTAGCCTATTAGTCCTTCTCAATTTCATCACACAGTTTGCTGAATAATATTTCATGGTCTAATGTGTGTTCTATTTCAGGTCGTTTACTTAAAGCATTTCAGGTTGATTTTAATTGGTATCATTTAGCAAGCTGGGTGAACATTACTGAACAGTGGCCATTTAGAACATCGTGGATCATTCTGTATTATGATATGTATGAGGATACATTTGATGACAATACATCACTGAAAACTATGTATGACAAGTAAGTGTGTGTTGCATTTCTAAATTCTCCCTTCAAGGGCATTTGCATAGCTGTGTAGTAGTAGAGCACAACATCCACATATTTTGAAGAATAAAATCCAACCAAATGCCACTTATTACTTTATTATGCGTATGTTAGGCTCAACATGTTTCAGGCACCATTATGCCCATCATCAGGAGCTCATGACAATAGTGTTGGTTACCACATAGGCCATCTGGTTCTCGAGTTGCAGCAGCAGCTCGAGATGTGGTAACCAATGCTACTGTCATGAGCTCCTGATGATGGGCATAGTGGTGCCCGAAACATGTTGAGCTTAACATAAGCATAATAAAGTAATAAGTGGCATCTAGTTGGATTTTATTCTTCAGTTATCAAGATGATGCACGGTTCAATACACATAAAATGTCCGCATATTTTGTTTACTAACCCTCTTGTTTTAGACAGCCAGGTTCTGAAACTGAGATATAATATATCAAAGTAACAAAATACACAAAGAAAGTAGCTGGTAGTTTATTAAAGTTTCTTTACAGTGTTTTACTGGTTCTCTTTTATTCCATTTGTGCTCAGAGTTCGTCCTCAGATTCCAGTACTGAAAGATGTGGAGCCCTTATTGGAACTGGATAGAGATGAGCGAAAATTTGATACCTTCCTAACATTCCATCGAAACAGCCTATTAGTCAGTGACTTGAAGATTTTCCTACCATTTACCATCAACCTGGATCCATATATAAAGAAAGTTATCAAAGGTGAGTGTATAATGGGTATTCATATTTTTTATTGAAAACACTAATCTGTTCTTCCTGGAGTCCATGTGTTTTATTATGTAGATGTTTGTATACTCAGTTGGCTTTGATGGTACGTTATCACATGAGTACAGTTCTGGGATACTGGTTGCTGTAACTGCCATTAGTATCCTGTTCTTGAACATTATTTCCAGTTTTCTGAAAATCTGTGATAAAGAGGACCAAAATGCTGTCTCAGTAAGTCAGCTGTCCTATAACAGATTGGCATGTCCTTGTGTGTGCTGTACAAAAGCTGTATTCCCATTTTATGTCTTAGTTTTTGGAGTCATTAGTAATTTTGCAGGAAAAATGCTGTGGAAAGAATTTTGGAACAAACTTCCCTTACAGAACGGTTTATCTGAACTTAAGGGGATTGGGTATTTAAAAGCTGTAGTTACTGCCCCTGAAGCTCTGGTACATATAGACTATTGCATTGAATCTTTCTTAAATGTTAGAAATTTTGACTTGAATTGATTTTCTTTACTTTTGGCTCAGGTGTAAAACATTAATATCTTCGCCATGACAGTGTGTATCAGTATCATGATGGTCAACATGCAATAGGAGATATGACTGATGCTATACATTCTTTTGTGCACCATAAGGGACTTTAGTTTAAATAACCTTGTGAGATTGAGGTTCTTGGAGAGGTTGCTATGAAGAATACTGTATCCTGGGATATGTGACTTGTAATCTGGAAGGAATGTAACTACATTTCAGATGAATTTGCTGCCTCCATCTTCAGGGTGAGGCTAGAAGTGTAAATTTACCTTCCAGAAGATGGTATTCATTTTAAATTATTTTAATTTGCATTTTCCAGTTGGTATCAATTTGTGCGTTAATTTTAATCCTTGTGGTATAAACATTTAAAATTTTCAATGATGGCAAGTAATAATTAATTCTTAGTTTCATTAAAGTAGCAATTTTTTTTGTTCCTTGAGTAAGACCCATGAATATTAATTAAAAATAGTAGATATATTTTTAATGCACAACCAGATATGGCTTTTTAGTTTGATGTTTTGTGCACACATATATCTTCCTGATCATGCTGTAGCTGTCAGTGTGTATGCATTTTATCCACTTTAGAACATATGAACAGTCTTTACCTTTGTTTGTTGTTGCATTTGTCATTGTTATATATACAGAAAATTTCTTACCTTCTAATTAGTTGAACAGTTGATTTTTTAAAGAAGCATTTGTCCTCTCTGTCATGGATTATATGCTGCTTGTGCTGTTATAAATTTTTCAGTTTGTGGGGACAGAATATATTGAACCTACCTCCCTTTCAAGTCTTCCTACTCCTTCTGATACTTGAGAGGATGCACAATTTCCCTGTGATTATCGTTCCTTTGGCATTCTGTGGAATATTGTTTCCTTGTTATTATCTGGGTAGATATATATTTGCATTATTTTATGTCATACAGTTTTAAGATCAGATAGACACATTTTATTAGAAATGGTGACCCATATGCTGAACACAGCACCATACAGTATATATAGCACCTTCTGGTTGTTTTTTTAGCCAAAAGTCTGTGGTTGTATTGTTCGCTTACTTTGCTTCAGGCCTTAAAACACACAAACGTAGTTTTATAGGTCTGTATTCTCAGTGTACTCTTAGTGTTGTGTACTTGAGAAAAATATCTCTGAGATTACACGAGGCAAAATAAGACCATTGAAGGTACTGAAAAAAGTGGTCATATTGTGTAATTATTTAAACAAAGACCTGAGCAGGATCAGAGTCTTCAAGAAACAATCCCAAGATCGTATCATAATGCATACACATTACATTCCATGGATACAAAATTAGATTGTTGTATGATGTACAGCAGGTTACATTTAAACTAGTGTTTTATACTGTATAATTTCAAAATCTTAAGGGTTACAAATTATTTTTAAACATGTAACATTCACATGTCCATTTTAATAATTCTTCATTTTACTACAAATTCACATACGTGGCCACATTTTGTATAGTCACAGTGTAATAAATAGTAATGAGTAATTAATTACAAATCAAGAAGAAGAGTGAGATGCTTAATATTTATGCTGAAAATATTGTGATAAATTATGTGTTGAGTATTTTACTTTTCTGCATAGTTGTCCTCTACTTGCAGCATGTGTGTGTATGCACATGTGCATGTGTGTATGTACATGTGACATTTCTGAGTCCAGTCTGGCGAATGAAGAAAAACATGGCCTAATTATGAATAGGGAGGAACAGAAAATCAAGTAATTCATTGTTTACAGGCAGTAATGTGGAGCAGTTTTACATTGTTCTTAATGTTGAAGCTAGGAATTCTTCAATTGCATGTGTGAAGTAGTTTGTTTTTAATTGATGCATTGGGTTTATCAGAATTATTGCTGACAAACAGGCACATGTAAATAAAGGCCAGCTGTTATGAATTGGAACAATAATTGGTTTACAGATATGAAGTTTGTGAGAGGTGAACACCCAGCACCATGAATCTTGGCAAAATTGTAGGTCATACATGCATTATCAAAGCTTAACTGTGAAAGTCCATTTATAAATACAGTGCTCAAACTGCATGTAAGAAGTACCTGACCTATCATCCTGGTTTATGGCATTTCAATCTTATTTTGTATATTAACTTACCGTTGTCAGTACGGGTGGTGCTTGTTCACATTGTCCCAGATGGCATTGTCCACTTTAGCACTGACAAATTTTAATGACCAAAGATAAGATGAATGTTGCTCTAACTCAGATTAACACTGTTTTTTTTAGATACTTTAATTACTTACTTACTTACTTACTCCATGGTGCAGAGTCCTTGAGAAGCTAACTGGTTTGCAGCTAGTCAAGAAATTCCCTGCATTTCACGGAATCCGAAGGTTCATTACTGCACTAACAAGCGTCCGCCACCTATCTTTATCCTGGGCCAGCCCAATCCAGTCCATATACCCACATCTTACCTCCAGGAGATCCATCCTAATATTATCCACCCATCTACGCCTAGGTCTTCCCAGTGGTCTCCTTCCCTCTGGTTTCCCCAGCAAGACCCTATACACCCCCCTCTCCTCACCCATACGCACTACATTCCCAGCCCATCTCATTCTTCTCGATTTTATCACCCGCACAATATTGGGTGAGGAGTACAAATCATTTAGCTCCTCGATACTTTAATTACATGTTACTTAATTCTTATGAATATATGCCCCTCTCTGTGTTGTTTTGCTGTCATCAGATATCCCCAATATTGCATGGGTAGTTAATGTAAATTATGAAATAAATGCATGGTGTAACTGATTTGGCATATTTGCTCCTGTAAAAGCTGTTGTATTATTTCTGTATTCTTGCATCAGCACATGAAACAATTGTGCATGTTCACAGAGCAGTACCAAATTTCATCAAGAAGTCTGTGAATGGTTTGTTTGCTGTTACGTGCTTGCATGCAGACAGAGCGGTTTTAATAGGCCCTCCACAGGGATACAGATATGCCTAGAAGTGTGTGTCTTTTTAAGGATTCCTGAAAGGTTAATGCCATTCTGAATAGTTTGAATGATTGAAGGGGTGGGTTATGATTTAGCCTTGCACCATGTTTGATTTTACAGAGGAACAGCAGAGTTTGGATGAAGCTGCAGGAGTTGTAATGAACTCTCAGTTTGCAGCCTCACCACCACCTGCTGCTGCTGCAATGGTTCCACCTCCATCTCAGACATGGGGAACATCTAGTTCCTCAAATCCTTGGTCTGGTCACAAATCTGCACTCATGAGGAGACAGGTAACTATTACGATTTATAATTCATTTTTAATACAGTTATTCTTGTAAGATTTGTAGGTGTAGTTAATACACCATGCAGTTCCATAAATGATGAGCAGTTTGTTGAGCTGTTAAGCAGCTGTTAGCTTCTCAATGTGGACTCGGCTCCTTAGAGTTAGTCTTAGTAATCAATTCTGATTGTTTTGCTTAACTGTGTTTTTCATTTGCGATAGCAGTAGTTCAGTGAGACTTGTGTTCTTGATGTTCCTTATTTTGAATGTCAGGTGCTTGCGTCTCAAATCTTAGTTTTTCACTAGTAGCAGTAATGCCCTAGACTTTTATTTGGGAGATGCCTAGTTAAAATCTTGGCCAGGTCAGCTACTTTCCTGACTGAAGTTTTTCAGTGTTCTTCAGTTCCTCCAGACAAATACCAGGATCAAGTAGGTCATGACTGCGTCCGCCCAAAACTTTTCAAATTTGTCATTCATATGTATAGGGTAATTCATAACAGTTGATACATATTATGTCGTAGTATGCTCACTGGTTACTGCATTATAAAAATGCAAAATATTACCTTTTTTTCTAATTATCCTGTATAATTTGAGGTGGTGACAGCATTGTAAAATAAGCCACAAAAAGAAATTCCTTTGGTTGCATGTTCAGAATTATATTCTGTAAGCTTTGAATGTAGCCCATCAATTTTATTCTGTCCATGCAGGCAACAGATAATTTATTCTCAAATTGCATGTACTAAAACATGTACAAACACTTGAGCAGTTTAATCTAAAATTTCAATACCAATTTACTTTCTGGCAGTCTAACAGAGCCTTGTTTGAACACAAGAAGGCTATGTGATTAATTCAGTTTTTACAGAGACTTAAAATTTGCATTTTATTTGTTTGAATAGTGTTACAGTTAATGTGCACATCATTACTTTGGAACTGTAGCTGTCATCCTCTCCCCTCCCCCATTCCCAGCCTTTCTTCATTTAATGCGTTAGGTTAACGTACTTAAAAAATGAACAAGCAGTTCAGCCATTGGCCAAGATGGTGCAGAGGGTGTTACTGTGCGTCTTGTCCCCAAGCACAGCAGCTGTTGCAGAAATATTACTGCATAGAAGACTTGCATATGTCAGGAAGTTTAGAGTCTGTATTTTCCATGCCTTTGAATTAACCTGACTTTGGAGAAGCATTTGTGTGCCAACTGCTTGTTTCTAAGTATGCCATATACCTTCTGTAAGTATGAGGGAGAGTCACACAAAAACCTTAAAAGTGAGATATATATTTAATGTAAATATTTAAGGTTTTCAGTTGACTCATCCTTGTATTTCTTGACACACAGCAGAGCTGTTAATTCAAAGAATTTACGGTTTCTCCTCAAATACAGGCATTTTCTTTCATTTCTTGCAAAGAATGTGGATTATTCACATTAACTCTCTTTGTTTTAGTGCCCTCCACAGTAATGTCACAGATTTAAATCTGTTGATCTAGGAGGCCACAGTAAACAAGTTACGAATCATTTGCCAAATGTCCGCTCTGGTGCAGCTATTTGAGTAATGTTTAAATGGCATTATCCTGCATGAAATAACTGTACATTTTATATTCTTTTAATTCCATGAAGAATGATGTTGACATTAATCAAATATAATGACAGAATTCATTGTTTCTTCAAAAGATTTAGGTCTTGTGAATCTGTGTGCACTTACTGCATGTCAGACTGTGACTTAAAATGATGCAAATGAACTTCTTGAACTAAATGGGAATTTTCAGAACTACAGTATATGTTATTTTGGTTTGGTACATCTCTACTAAATGTAAACCATGCATCATCAGGACAAACACACAAATTCTGGATCAAGAAGTGCACCGGCTATTGGTTTTTAAAACCACCTGTAGTAACAGCTTCTTGTGTTTGTATGGCTATAGCTTTGTATTACTGTAGTTTTAAAGGTTTTGTTGCCCTGCGAGCTGAGATGTTTGACACTCTACAGTGACCATGTGCAAAGATTTGTTGGAACTTTCCTTCAAGTGCCAGTGTCCAGTTACTGTACAGGTACAACATGTTAGTTATGCCAAGTCTTTAGCAAAAACTGCGCTAACGACGTGGTGGTGGTGTTTTTGTATCATTTACTCTGTCAGTCAGTCAGTTTGTTTGTTTCGTATTCTTAGAGGCCTTTCAGTAGGAGCTCAACAGTACAGGGACCAAATATGCTCTATTCACAAAATTCTGTGATGGGTTGGCCTCAGGCCTGGATGAGTATGCAAGATCCACTGGGTGCTCTAACAAGGCAACCATCTACCAGCTATCCACCATTGTCTGCTGTCACTGCTTTACCGGTAAGCTGTGAAACACATTGAGAAATATTAATATTCTTGAGCATTCATAAAATAAATCTTCCATTATTAGCATTGAAACTACATGTACATGTAAAGGTAAAGCAATCCCTGAACAGGCCTGGCTGGGTCCTGAGGGTTCCAGGAGGTTGAGGCTGCCAGACTACCAGACAGTCGGCACATGGAGGTGGTAAGATTCTCATCTATACCGAATAGCCACCTTTAACCCCCTGGAAATATTCCTGGTACTCATTGCTGTTAGAGGCTGGGTTGACCCCAGGGCCGTAGTGCAGCCACAAGGGTTAAGTAAATGAAAAATTCCTGAGACCTTCTGTCTTGTAGCGCAGTGCCTCAACCAGATGTGCCACTTTGTGCCCCCACACATACATGTGTCTTGTTTAAATAATAGAACCTTGATACTGAGATCTGCACTCTTCGGGTTATTACACAGTGTAGAGTGGATATTCCTTACTGACGTGTCAGGACAACCTCTCAGTCCCATCTACAAGAGTCAAGGATCTTGACCCTTGAAAAGGGGACCTATAATTTGCCTTGATGTATGGGTAAGAAATTACTACTGTGCGCTTTGTAGTAACCCAGAAGAGCGAAGATCTCATCTTCTTCATAGCAGAAGCCTGAAATCATGCAGTCTTGTTACTGACCTGATATTTCATTCAGAAGTTCTGTGTAAGAAATATTTTCCCATATTTGATGTGTAAATGTGATGGATTGAAACTAAGTGCTTAATTGGCCAATTAATCATTAAATTTGTTAATAGTAATATGTCTCATCACCAAGAAAGAGTAAGGTAATGTTAGTCTTGTTTTGGACTTGGTAGAAATGTTATTGACAATGTGGAGGAATATTCTTGCTGCGTGTTCAGGTTTGCAATGCTGTAGGTTGAAAATATATCAGCTATACATACAGGCCTTCCCATAGGTGGGAAGTAGCATGTCCCTCAAAAATAGCAACAACATAGCCCATGTTCACATTGTGCAGGAACTTCAAGATAAACACTGACAGTGAATCATCATTGAGGTTTAAAATAAATTACTTTGTGAGGTATTGTTCTGTCAATAATCAACTCTCCCCACCCCTTTGAAATCTTGGTTCACCCTCACACCTCAGGTATTTCCTTCACTCGTGTTGGGAAAGAGCTGATATCAAATGAAGCATGGAAAAGTTTGTGTGTTTCCACTGAGTCTCTTTCCTTAAATATTCTGACACCACTACTAATAGAAAATAGCCTTCTTCCATTCTGTTCATTGGCATTTATTAGAAATGTGTAAGACAGGAAAATGGAGAAATCAAAGAGGATAATTAAAAATGCATTTTATTATCCAGATCAACACATGCACAACATATATATATATTAACAGTGTTTCATATATATATCGTAAGTACTCCTACATCAACTATAACGATCATTTAATCTGTTCATTTTATTGGGTTTGTATCTTTATTGGTTTTTATAACTTTAGCAAAGTAGAAGGATAAGACTCCCTGAAGATGATGCAGGTGCATCGAAATGTGTAGCAGAATTTAAGATATATAAAATATTACATATATATTTGTGTGTGTGTGTGTGTGTGTGCGCACGCGTGTGCATGATAAACTGTACGAGATGCATAGTACATGCATCGAAATAAAGAAATGCATGTTGAACTGTAGATAGTTTCCTGATATCTCCAGAAATTTTGTATTCATGTGTCAGGTAGACTTTTGATGTATAGTGGTTGTTTGTACATTTACATATGGTGTGCAGAAGTAGTACCTTTCATGAAGGATCATTTTTAGGGTTAAAAATATTGGTTATTGATTAGCCAGTTGTTCTGTTCACACTCTTTTGTGCTGGTATGGTATTATGTATAGACAAGCACCTTATAATCTCTCAAGTAGCAGAGTGAATGTTCGGATTTCCTTGGCGTACTGTCTTGTGTGGTCACTGGCTCATGATTAAAACTGTTGTTTCCAGCCTGATATTCTAGAAACAAAGCTGTCAAGCCTGAATGTGGATGGTGTCTGTGATCTCCTGGTGAAGATTGATGACATGAGTTCATCCTTCTTGCCAGGCTACACAAGTGTTATACGTGAGAACAACATTAATGGCCGAGTATTACTGCATTGTGACTTGGATGAACTCAAGAAAGTATGTATGCCTGCTAGCTACTGGGGATTAAGTTAATTTAAGCAGCTGTCATTGCTTTCCATTGAAAGACATTTCTAATTAAATTCTGCCATGCTGTCTAGAATATCTGTATGAAGTTAATCCATCTTCATGAAATCTCCAAGATCCAACTTTATGTAATTTCTAATTAACTCTACAGATTAGAGGCCTTCTTGGGGTGCTGTCAGATACTGAGGAAGTCATGAAATTTTACACCTTTTTGGTAACCTGAAGGTTTATACTTTGTGTTCATCATAATTCACAATTCATCATAATGTAATGTTCAGTATGTGCCAACTGGACATTTTGGTACATGTTGTGCAAATAAGGACCGAGGCTGCATAATATTTCTGAAATGACATATTTTTATACTGTCTATAATAGCAGTTGTCTTGAAGGGATACTGCTTTAGAACATATTGTCTTACCCTTCACACAGCTTGCACATACTTACTTTAAAGTAAAGGTAGAAGATACTTTTTTTCATTTTTGAAATTATATGAATTTATACACAAAGTTAAAGAATCTGCTTCCCACTTTCACTTTATTGCTTGGTACACTTCCATTCAGGTCTTACGCATTTGTTAGAAAATCAGCCTGGCATGCCATGCAGCAGGAATGATTTTTATTTATACTTGGCATGTAACGGATTAATTTATTTTTGAAAAGGGCATGAATTTAGTCAGAATTAATGCTTAAGTAGGTCCAAGAGTGAAGGATGAGTTGTATTAACTTTTCCAGTAGTAATTCACCTAATGTGTTTTCATGAAAGGTTTCATAAATGCATACCTGGAAAGGAAACTCTGTCCACTTAATAATATTCTGTTTTTTAAAGTGACCATATAAATTTAAATTACAAATTACAAGCATAGTAGTGCAAGATCTGAGGTTCACACAGTGGTGTTGATGAAGGTTCAAGGCTTCTTCAGTGTTACGCTGTGTTGAGTGGGAAATGCTGACTCTCATTTCGGAAGAACATTGTGCCTCCATCATCAGGGTCAAGGTAGGTTCTGAAGGTGGAGCTACTGTGCTTCTGTGAAATGTCTGTAACCATTTACCAGTTGACACAGCATGACACCCAGAACACTTGGATATTCAAGCATAGAAATGGTTTGAAACTTGTAAGATTTCTTTATACCTTCCAGATATGAACATTATTACTACAGAAAATTATGCACAGAAATAGATCACTGAATTGTATAATTACTGATTTATAATTTTTTTTCTGTTCTGTGTGTTTAGATTGATCCATTTAATAGAGTAAAATGTTGTTTCAGGTTCTGCAAATGAATTTCGGTGACTGGGAGTTATTCCGCATGCTTATTGTGTCTCTGAGGGAACAGGAGCTTGCAGTTGTCACCCACCAGGAGGAATTAAGTTCCAAAAATGTCCGGTTTGCTGATCCTTCTCTTCACATGACATCACAAGCACTAGACAGGAAGGGTAAACATAATACGTAGAAATATTTATCATGTGAGATTCAGGGTTTCCACGGTGGTTGTGTTGAGGTGTCATTTCTTCCGGAAAGAGGTGATGTGTTGCTGGGTTTGTGTTTCCTGACATTTTGAAATTTTGAAGTGTACCTCATCCCTTGGAGATAAGGGCAGTACATTTATTGGATGCACCAGAAAACTCTAAGCTAGTGATACTGTGTTGGATCCCAAAAGACCTGATTGTGTTATATTTATTACCTGTATGGATTGGGCTATGTAGATGTTTTGGTTTGAAATAGGAATGAAGTGTGAAATGAATTATTTGAAGGTCTTCTTTTGGGAGTATGGAGGCAGTACATTCCTTTGAACTGTTAGAATATACATCTACACCACAGCATAGAAACTAAAACAGTGAGATTCTAAGGTTACAGCACTGCATAGTAAAATTGTGGTTTTCCAAAATGGGATTCTGTGTAGTCTGGTTGGTAGATAACACAATGCCAGGGAACCTGTGACCTACATCTTCATGCAACAATGTGTAGTCAGCAGTTTTCTCTGCAACATTTGTTATTGTCTGTTCGACTAGATGGCTTTACATCCCATTACACTGCAGCCTTAAGTCTCTGATGCAAGAATAATTATGCTAGTTCATTGCAGGTTTGCAACAGACAAAAATATAGTACTTGTGGGTGAAAAGAGTGTTACCTTCTTTGAGGAATGTATGTGTAATGGGATTACAGACAGAAAGGAAATTGTTGAGACATTCAATGATAAGTGGTAGAATGCCAGTAGAGGTGTTAAGGATTCAGATATGCTGGGTTGTTTAACTTAATAAGCAGAATTTTTTATTTCCAACATTACAAAGGAATGTAACACCTTCATATATAAGGGTCCAGGAATTCTAGAAGAAGTCCTTGATCCTTGAGGATGAAGGCCATATGTTCCTTTGAAACACATGGAATCAATAACCTGCCACTCAGCATGAAAACCCAGAAGGCCTGAGTCTTCAACATCAGCATCAGTGATTTGGGAACTCCAAATCTTGCATCAGTACAGTTGTGTTGGCAGAGAAAGAGATAATCATATGATCATTTTTGAATGGGACTTCCTGATCAAGGATTTCAGATGTATTGTTGGAGTTCATTAAGTACGAAGAAACAGTCTTTGCAGATTTTTAGAAACATTTCTTCATATGGAAGCATCTTAAAACACAAAATGATCAAGTTTGGGTGTTCTGTTGATTGTCTTCTGTAGTTAAAAAAAAGCATGAATAATGAAAATGTGTTTAGTCATGGATCTACACATATGTGATTCTGCACCTTACTGTCATCTAAATATAAGCATGAGAAATTGTAACATTTAGTATATTTATGATAGATGATGGTTAATTCATGTTTCTGTAATGCATGTATCTAATAGTGTTTTCTGTTAACAGGTATGCATTCCAAAGCTGTTGCACAGCTTGAAAAAGAAAAGACATCCCGTGGTGATGCAAGATCTACAAACAAGCAAACAATGATGGAGAAGCAGGTAAACACACTTGGCTAGTTGACTTGCATACAGAAGTGTTTCTACAGAGTGATTCATTAGGAAAGGTCAATGTTTTGGGAGGTAATAGTGTCAGTCATTGTAAATAAATATTATGAACATGTGTCTAATTCTGAATGGTTACTGAGAGAGAGCTGCTTGAATTTGTTGTGCCCTCTTTGTCCTTCCCTTTTCTCCGATGCTTTAGATTTTTGTTTGTAGGGTTGGATGAAGAGCAAAGTTTACAAATGAAAGGTGGATACACAAGACATATTATTTGCTTGCGTTTTGGATGCTGCTGCCCACATAAATGAACGTGAAGATTAACTTAATACAAACAAAACATGATCTTCACACATGAGTCGCAGAGTGAATTGTGGTTTGGTCAGGGTTTTTCAAACATCTATTATGTACCACATCAAATTTCATTGCTGTGTAACAAATTTGTCATTTAAACAATAAATTAAAATTACAATGAAATTAATAGTAGGTAATTTATCTTTCTTTATTACCATTCACAATGCTTTTGTATCGTAGATGCACATGGCTCTATCTTGGTAATCATTCAGAATAGGGCATGAACTCTTTTTCTTCAGTGACTTACTTTCACCTCCGAAAATATTGTCCTTTCATGATGAATCCCTCTGTTTAATACCAGTGTTACTTTAAAACATTCTGTGATTTTTAACTATATGATATGATAGTGAAATTGCCACTTTTAACAAATATGAGCAATAGTTATGGGCATGTGTAAACCTTTTTAATGCAACAGCCAAGGCTTCCAAGGAATGCGTAAACAAAATTCAAAGTGTATGCTTGCCTCATGTACATCCAGGTAAACCTGTAGTGATACTTGTTACTAATGCTGTTTTAACCTAGCAATTTAGCTATTTTTTTTATGTATCAGAATTATTTTTCCCACATGGTGATAACATTTTATAATCATTTCTTAGACCGAAAAATGTTCAGGAACACTGTTAATTCTCACCATCTTACATTCTTCACTGGAGATGATGAAATACATTAAATCTGTGATATGCACCACTGGATGATCTGCAATGTTCTGTGAACTAGAAATATAACTAGAAAGGTTCCAAAATTAAAACTGTATAAATTGTTGGATGCTTCTGCTCTGTTATATGGTTGTGAGAAATCAGCACTTAGTATAGCAAGCAAAAGGAGAATTGAAATAGCTGAAATGAAGTTTTCAAGAAGAGTTGTTGATGAAATCAGCACAACAAACTACATATATTCCATATAGGAAAGATGATCTCAGACCAGATAAGGAATTAGCATAAACTTCTCCTGAATAAGTGTATGTCAAGCAGCTTTGCAGACCATAACTTCCAAGCCTATGAGATGTAAAGACATCAGATGTCCAACATAAAGGTGGGAGGATGTGAGATTTCAGGCTTCTGCCATGGTGTGGCTGAGGCCTTTGCTCTTCATGATGACTATGGCTGCACCTAAGATGACACTGATAAAAGGACATTTTGTAAGCATCAGTAGTTTTTTAAATAATTTCAGAGAAATCCTCTGTGTATACAGTATTGGGCATATAGATTTTCCAAGTGGCCAGTGTATTTGTTGTTTATATGGATCTCACCACTGTAAATGTTGGTACCATACAGGTAATGTTGGTGAATGGTAATGATGCTGAATGTATGGGATCTAGGACATATTAAATGAATTTGTTGATGAAGATGTGCTTGTTTAACCACTAATACTGTCATGATTTGAAAGTATTTGTGTTTAAGTATGGGAAGTTAAAGATATTAAACTGTGTTCCAAATAAATGATCAGAACTCTAAAAACCAATTGGTAGATGGTGATAGGAAGTTGGACATCACTTGTTTATCTTTCATTGATAAAAGGAACAATGCAGAGTGCCAAGAGTGCAGATTATCATTAATATTTGGTTAATTATGTAGCACTGATGTAAAGTGAAATGATACAGTTGCCATTGTGATGGTAAAGGTAAAGTTCACTCTAGAACAGGACATGAAGTCCCAGAGGGGGGAGTAAAGGTAGAGCTCTACTCTTTCTTTAACTTTGGCGCTAGATGGGGTGCGCCTCATTTGCACTATCCCCAGGAATTACCCGGTACCCATTCTACAGGAGGCTGTGTGGGCCCCAGGGCCAGTCTGGATGGGTGTGGAATATCTCACGCCCACTGGGATTTATCCCCAGACTGTTCAGCCCATAGCGAGTTGCTATTCCAACTATGCTTACCAAGCCTGCTACCATTGTAATGCAGTTACTAAGTTGGCCACATTTCTGTGAATATGGAAAATATTACTAATAATTGTACTATATTGTTTTTCTGTGCTTGACCATTGATGTATGCAGTACCAGGTACGGTATGTGCAATTAAGTACATCTTTGTTGTGCATTAATGTACCATATTAGATGTTTGTAGATGATTATATTCAGTTTCTTACAGGCTTTGTCTTAGTGTCCTAATTAAGTGGTCATGTCTAAATTATGACGACTGAATAAGAAAATGTTAATTTTCCATTATACTTCACACACACATTTGGGATTGTGTTGAATTCAACCATTTATATACATTCCTTGGACCAAAAGTTAGTCAAAATTACTGTGTAGTGTGGAATAAACTACAAAACATAAAAATAAGTACAGGTCAGAATATTATTAAGTGACATGTTCCACCTACTTTTTATATATACAGCAAATAAATTATACAGGGTCCAGCAGAAAAGCCTGACAATTTTGAAGTTAAAATAAAATGAAAAGTATACTATCTTTTTATATGAATTTATTACTAAAATTATATTTATCTCAAAGCATTTTAATTAAAATATTCACTTCCTGAATATAGTGTCTGTGAGGTGTTGTCAACACCTTTTAATGCTATTATAAATGCCCACTGTATTTTTCATGCTTTTTAGACTAGGTGGTAAACTGGAAGACTGTGATGCGAGGATAATACTCCTGTTCTGAAAACATGAAAGACTGGATACTGGGCTATGAAGACACATGTTTATTCCGTGTGTTAATGCTATGTACTTTTGAATGTTCGTGACAACATTCTGGGTTGTTCAGAACAAAATCCACAATGAAAAGCTAGCTGTCTCTGATTACTTAAGTAGACACATACATGAATATCTGTGTTTGGTGCTAATGGTATTTATAATAGTTTTTTAAAGTAAATAATCTTTAACTGTTGGATAAATTATCTCAAGAAATTTTTTAATACTGCATTATAAGACTGAAAAGTGGCACAGTGAATTGATTTGAATGTGTCAGTATTGCTAATACAAAGCCTCATTCTGACTGTGTAAAATGCTCCACCCATCTTTGAACTCATTTGATCAATATTAGTCTTCCAATTGAGGTGGTTGTGAATTTGTAAACCAATAAATTTAATATTTACAGGCTGCTATGGATCTTTTATTATGTCCAGTATTTATTGCATATTGTGATGAATATCTTGCTATTTACAACCAGCTTGTGAACAGTAAACTCTTTACTCATATGGAAGAGAACTAATATTACTATTCTGCAGAAATGATCAACATTTTTGCCAGAATTTAAGACTGTAATGTCATCAGTGAATATTATGATTTCTGATGGGATATTTATTGTTGGAGGAAAATCATGTATGTATGATACAAAAAGCAAAGGCTGTAGGAATGACCCTGAGGAACTCTACATTTTAATGTTTGTAGTTTGAGGAAAAAATGATCTGAGTTAGGTGGTTTGATTTGAACATAACAGTAGTAATAAGTATTTATGCTGTAACTTGTTCTGTAGTTACTCAGCTGAGGCTTCAAATTTCCACATGCCTAGCAAAATATGTAGTGATGTTATTGTTATTTATTAATTAATACATGGTTATTCATAAGTCCGTGAAACATTTTAAAAATTCGCAACAAATAAACTACTCAACGGATCATGGTAGTTCTTATGCCAATAGAGAGAGAAACTCTCCAAGTTTTTTTACATATTTCACAGATGCTCAATGTGTCCACCTTTGGTAATATGCAGACATCTATGCGATAGTCCATCTCATTCCACATGCGTGTCAGCATGTCATGGTTGACCAGAGCCACAGCAGCGGTGATATGGCTGCAAAAATCCTGAAATTAGTGGGGAGTGGAGGCACAAAGACAGTGTCCTACACAAAACCCCAGAAGAAAAAGTCACATGGGGTTAAGTCCGGGGACCGGGGTGGCCACCGCATTAACGCGTCATCTTCTTTTCCTGTGCGACCTATCCACCTTTGTGGCAAGTTTCGATTGAGATACCCTCACATGTCTTTGTAGTGAGCCGGAGAGCCATCTTGTTGAAAGATGTAATCATTACTGCCTTCATTCAACTGTGGCATCAGCCAGTTTTCTAACATGTTTCACGGACTTATGAATAACCCTGTATAATGGGTTGTGTCTGCACTATCCTTATAATTATGTAGTTTGTTTGGGTAAATTTATGACAATATAAAAACTACTGATCTAGGTGGTAGAAAATGATGCAGTAAGCATTGTAGTTGAGACAAATGACATGTGTTGTCTACATCAGGATTACCCAAGATAATAATTGCATTTGTCATTGAACCAAAATCCCTAAATAACGTAAATCCTTTGTTGTTTTAATATTACAGCAATGATCTGTCTGTTAGTAACAGAAAGGCTGAATGTTAGCTTTGTCTATTTTGTTGCCACAAATTGAATTATATAGAAGTATAAAATATGTACACCTGAATCTATGTTTTGAACTACTGATTTCTGTGACAACACATTAATTTAAGGGTAGTAATTGGAGATGTGCTGGGGTAAAATAATACCTGTATCTATAAATTAAAGCAGAAACATGGTGTTTAAAAGCGAAAACGATATCAAAACTGAATTCCACAGAAATTGACTTTTGGCGACGATTGGCTCGAATTTCCAGGAAGGGCAAAATTAGGAACACTATTATTAAACAAAAAATGAATGTAACAAGGTCTCTTTTAGACGATATTAAGACTAAACAACTAAAATGGTATGGACATGTTCAGAGAATGGAACAGGGGAGACTACCAAAAAAGTTATGAAATGGAGCCCACCAGGAAGAAGAAAACGAGTAAGACCTAAAGCTACCTGGGCAGAAGGGATTAGAGGACTGTTGAAGGAAAAGGGATTAATAGAAGAAGACTGGAATGACGGAGACAAATGGAAGAAAAAGATAAGATAATTGTCAAATGGGCGCAGGAAGATGTAGAAACGTCGAACAACCTGCTAAATAAATAAATCTATAAATAAAGTGACTTAATTTGTAGTGTTAGTAGATGATGATGGATGGTGATTAAAATCAGATATGTGGAAAAAGAATTCTTTAAATGTTTACTGCTCTGGGTACAGTGTGCAACAAAGATGACAACTCTGGCTATGTGAATTTGTATGAAATCACTTGCATGCCTTCTACTCATCTTTCAATTTAAAACAAGTTGTTTCCTACATATCCAGTTTTTCAGCCATTCCATATTTTAATAGCAGATAAAACTTCTTGGGCAGTACTGTAAAGTAAACTGTCAAGTGGAGATGAAAACATTTGGGTTTGTTAAAATTTTGAACCCCTGGTATATGAGATATTGTTTTTACTCTTGGCTTAATGTGGTTAGGTGCAAATTTTGTCCTGTAGTGTTGCCTGTCATAAAAGCTTCATATGCTATACATGTGAGTCAACCTTTCACACATTTCAATAGGTGCTGTTGAGGCATTCACTGTATTTTTGTCTTTTTCATTTATACCTATCGTGTACTGATCATACATACAATTTAATTTAAATTCAAATATTGTCAGAATGGTGCTTCAGTGGGGTGGGGGGAATGGGATATTCTGGAATGTTTTTACCTGTGTGCTAATAACCTCTCTGCATGTCTAATGAAGAAATATAATACTATGTAAAAAAGGTCTTGTGACAATTTTAGCATCATTAATAACAGTGGTGTTATTTGAAGCTGGTTGTGTGACTGCAACACTGTAGTTACTGTTTGTGATGTGTGACTGTTACAGGTGACACTGGAAGAGCAGATGATTTGTGGTGCCCTTCAAACACTCAATGAAGAAGCTTGTGAAGATGTCATGGATGAAGCCGAAGAAGTAGAGGCATCGTGTAAGGTTACAAGTTCAGCCCCACCATCTGAGTTAGGTGAGTCATCAGTCATCATCAACTTGAGGACCAGATCTGGGGACAAGGATGGAAATGGTTTAGATGACATCCACAAAAAACAGGATTTTATTTGAGATGTTGTGCATTATTACTTCACTTAACACATTGCCGTCGGGCTGGTCTTTTAATTAAATACCCCCTGGTGGACGGACGTTGTAAACGCTTCTAATGTTCATTCCCATAATGTTTTGCAGGCTTATCTTTCTAAAATAAGGTTCAAGAGTGGTCTGTCTGCTTGTAACTTGAGATCCAAACATCCTGCATGTAGCTGACAATGACCTTGAAGCGATCAGTGTGTCAGACCAGCTCGAAAATGCGCGTGTTGGACGTGTAAGAAAACGCAGAAATGCGGGGCCCGTCAACAACGCATGGGTAAGCAATCACGCATTTCTGCGTGAGCCGACGGCAATGTGTTAATAATGCATATTGACACTGATATTGTTACCATCTTCATTTCCATTCACACCATAATCATAGGGTCTAAAGGGGATAACATAATTAGAATTATGCACAGCACTGATGTTCCCACCAGCCTCTTTACCAACCTCTTTCAATTCCTAAAAAAGGCAGTATGTCTGTTGGAGTCTTTATCCATTTAATTTCTTTCTGAGACTGTTCCATGGTTTGCTTGACTCTTGGGAACTCCTGCACTTAATCTTGAATCACTAAATTCATTTCAGTTGTAGGTCGTGATATTTGGAACCATTTGTGCCTACTGTGTAGAAGATACTGAGATCCATGACATGGTGGTGTAAGGATCGTTCATGCATAGGAGATAGAAATTTTCCCTGTAGGTATTTTTTTAAGAAGATTTATGTGTGCAAACACACAGTGTTGCCTTCTGGACCTAGCGGGAAGTTCTCGTGGTATGTGAAGAAGTTCTGTAAACCGTGGTATGCATGAAACATGATACAAATGTTTACACCATTAAATGGAAACGTGGACAAGTAAGTATTGCTGTGGATACCAGTAAAACCTGTAGGTGATGATTTTAGGTCCTTTGCAACCAATAATTTCACCATAAAAGTTTTATATTGCTTTACTGGGAGAGCAGTATACATGCACACTGATAGGTGAAGTGTTTATTGCAGCATGTGCAGGTAATATATGAAAGTATTGTAAATAGTTCTTGTGTTTTAACTGGTGTTTTTCAGAGCTTGCCTTTCATTTGTCTACGTCTTTGTCATTCTGTTATTTTGTGTTCTTCATCTTCTATCACTTTACTGAAAATTCCATACTGGATATGTGCAGTAAGGAATGCTATTAGTGAATCTGGTTTCTTGTTTTTGTTTTTGTCTATCATAATAATTTGAAAAATTTTAATCACTGCCCCTGTTTCTTAATTCATCACATATTTATTTGTTTTAGTTTTGTCTATACTGCAGTATTTTGAACACATATGAACAAAGTAAGAGCCTGGTGAACTGGAATTGGTCTGACATAACAGCTAGGTGTCTTATTTCTTCCAGTTTGTAAATTAACCAATTCTTTGCATAAATGGATTGAATCTCACACAACGCTTTGGTTTATTTCAATTCATATCTGTAATATAAAAGTGCTGTTATTATATTTCATACAGCAATTAAAACCTGGGGCCAAATACCAGTTAGTTGGAATGATAGATAATTTTTATTAATATAGAAATAGGGAGAAATTTATGCTAAGCTCTAATATATGAATAAAAGTTCCTGCGCATCTGAAAGATGTTATTTAGTGAGAATATTTAGATTCGCTGTTTACTGAGCATTTTATTTTTGTAAAATGATTGTGTATGTTTTTTAAGCATCCATGTTGGATGTAGTACTTTTTTTGAATGTGTCTCAGGTTTCGTATACTGTATTTGCACTTGGTCAGACAGTTAAAAGAAGTACTTTACATGGTCATAATTTGTACAGAAAATAGTGTCTTTTTTAAGTCCACTGTAGCCATAAAAGGGCTAATAAAATATTAATTTCTGACTTGCATGATGGATTTTATTTGGAGGAAACATGCCGATGAATATTAGTTCTAATATGTGAATAGCATTGTGTTTTGACAGTTCCAATAAAGATACATTTAGTTATTGAACTTCATCATACCCTTTCCTTTAATGTAGCTATAGCAAATGCTTTTTAGATGCATAGTCTGTTAGTTCAGCACTTCTTTCTAAACATTCTTAAATATTCTGTCTCAAAAGGTATGTGACTTACTGTGGTTATATTTTTTGTACAGAAAAGAGTAACAAAAGCAGCACGTTGTGGATGTAATTTGGAGACAAAACATTTGTAGGGAATGTTACGGGTATCTTATCTAGTAAGCTGCATGTATCAAGACTTTATAGTAACCAGTGCAGTAGTAATGCTGACAAGGATACTAGTTTCTTTTGCTTCATATTGTACAGTGAATGTTTGATGCTGGCATAAACTGTGCTTGCCTGCTGCAATATCCTGTGTGAGTATGCTCTATAGCAGAGGTTCTTTTGTCTTCCATGCACTGTCACTGTCACTCCCAAATTCTTAGGTCAGAGTAAAATGTCGGACATCAAAGTAAGGAAAGTATAAATGTGTATATAAAAATGAAACATTATTGTATTCTTATTTGTCCTGTATTGTGAAACTATAAACAGTGTTCATGTAGTCATTACTTTCCATGTGTTTTTATGACCAATTGCTTATGATGAAATGAGTCGCACAGAAGCCTTCACCTCCCAGGCAGTACTTTAAAAGCAAGAAGCTGCTTTATGATCTTCAATTTTACAATGCCATTCTGTACAGTTTACACTGCACATACAGAGCAGTAGGCGTGACAGATGCACAATATTTAATTATTATGTTGAGGCCAAAAATACTGATATACTTTGCACTTTGATGAAATAAACTGAGAATCAACTGAAAGCCTGTGGTGCATTATAACCGTACACTTTGGTCCTGGTGAGGAGGATGGAAGTAATGTGTGGGAGTAAGAGGTTTACATTGGCCTGCACCCTATGTCCAAGAGAACGTGAGACATTGGTGTTGTGAAGGTCATAAAAGGGAGATAAGCCAGGCCATTGCGCTATCTGTGGGAAGGAAATGCAGATAACACAGACACAGTCAGTCGAGGTCCTGCACTCCAAACTGCCAGGTGTGCCAGTAGAGACAAGGTGGTGTATTGTGCTGTTCATTAAATGTAGTTGGTTCTCTATTATTTGATCATTGAAGTGACATTATTTTTACTGATATAAATTCATGTACAGTTACAGCTGTACATGCTCCACCTAACACGTACCATGTTATGTTCCCTGAGATAAGCCTTGCTCTCCACTGTACGGACTAGCCACCTGATCCTCATACCACCTGCATACCGATATTAGAGTAAAGAGCAAAACCTAAATAAACTGGGACGAGCAAAAAAAAAAAAATTGAATCAGTTATAGCATGTAACTTTCTTCAACAATACAGTCGTATCATACCAATTCTATTCCTAGATGCTTTATCATTTGCAGTTGAATATGAGACAGCAACCCAGACATCAGCCTTGACTTCTCCATGTAATACCCACAGTTTTAAACTAGAATAGTGTACATTTCTTTCTTTCACATCGCAAAAATTTTGTATTAATTATATGCTACCTCCAATATGTGGGTGTTATTCAAGTGACTCAGAGAGATGGATACCAAACATACTGTTTCATATATGGAAAACTGGTTGTGTGCTTTGAGGTGTTGACTGAAAGGGAAAAGGAGAGAGAGAGAGAATTTCAGCCTGACAGATTTTGTCTGACTCTGTTGAGGCACTGGCCAACATATCTCTGGCAATTTTTGTCTTTTATTTTCCTTTCAGATGAAAACTTGAAAACATATTTTTGTTTAGTACTGACAACACTCTCTTCCCTTCTACCCATTCCCTGTATAACCAAAAAGAATTCTTCTATGTAAAGATTTTCAAGACTTTTTTAACAGTGATGTAGATAAGTTTCTCATGTGATGTGTAATTGTGTGTTTTTAGTGGTTTTTGAGAAGTGGAAATGCATAATGAACATCTTTGCTTGTACCTTTGTAAATACATGAAGGGAAAAGTATGTACTAGGAAAATATACAGCATAGCAAGAACAAGCAATTTGTGTTTCAACATTTATGTGTTTAAAGCTTGTAAGTGTGAAAATCTTGGCTCTTTGGTATGCTTGTAAGTTAAAAATCATTTCTGTCTACTTAGTATGTTGTAGGATACCTTCCCATTTCTTTTCCCAGGACCATAGAAACCATTTCAGCATGCATGGACGTCTGTATGCAATATTCATTAAACAATGTTATAATCCTTAAAATATAGCAAATGACCACAAAATAACAATAATACAAAGGACAGTACATAATCACAATTATTTTCCTTCAAAAATTTCTTCTGACCATCAGCATTGTAAGCTTATCTAAATGGAAAGCTTCAGTGGGTGAGGCTTTAATCGCCACAGCAGCAAGGAAGTGAACAGGGATGTGAGATTATGTCCATAGAGACCCCCATAATTTAGCATGACAAAGTGAGGGTCTCACTAACCTTACTGCTCTAGTACCCCAGTCATGTGATTGCAGCTACTACATAGGCAGATGAATACTGGCACCTCTTCTGCTCTGACTGCAGAAACACACTGACCTATCTATATGACTTCCCACACTTGCCCAACTTGTGACATCAGCCTAGGCTTGCTAACATAACCTGTGCCTGAAACTGGAGACTTTTTTTGGAATTGATCGTGCTACAGTATGTTATATGGTAGAGTGAATGAACAAATTCTGACAGCTCACAGCAGGTCTAAAGTATTAAAAGTGTGAGAGAGGTTTCATATTTTCATCATTGCTGTATGTCATTCTGACACAAGAGGAGTCATTTAAATCACGCATGGGTTGCATTAAATGTAAATATGATCCATATTACCATTCATAAACATGGAAAAATATTTTGGCAGGTATAAGCGTACAAATTTATAGGGTTTATGAGGTAGTTGTGATTTACTATATGATGTTGTGAGTAGCTCTGACTATGCAGCATGGCAGTGTAGGATGGTTAATGAATTCACAAGAAAGTGCAACAATATGGTTATGCCCTAAATTGAGATAATATCCTGGCATTTCACTGAAGGGACTGAGGAAACCCATGAAAAAGGATGTTCTTGTCTTTGGACCAAGAAATGAACTAGGTACCTCCTAGATGCAACATTTACTTGGGTCATCTTTCATCGAAGCTAAGTCCAGATGTGGAACATACTTCCCATTCTGCCACTTCCATCCACAATATCACAACAGGCAGCTGACTTTCCCACCTACTCTGCAAAATACATGCTGTGAGGTAGCACTTATTTGTGATGCTAAAGTGTAAGTTACCTAGTTCTGCAGTGAACTTTGCTGTCATGATAATTCTGGAAATACACTTTGCTTCTTCATACTGCATTCATACTAGTTTTTTCTAAGTAGGTAAGTGATATATGTGTGTGTATGTTATCCCATAGCTATACACACACACACACACACACGTATGTACATACATTCCACAGATCCATAAGTCGTTTAGAGTAACTGTAGACTGTGAAATAAGTTATCAAGTGCAAAACACTGATAAGTGTAATTTTAAGCATTATTAAGGTAAATTTCTGATAAATCCTTAAATATATGACAAGTAATTATATATTACTGATTTGTAGTATACAACAGTAGTGATAGAAGGTGGATCTTTTCAAACAGGTCCACCAGAATAAGAACTCTGCACCCCCTCCCCCCCACCCACCCACGGCCCCGTCTGCCTGTAAATGAAAAGACCCAGTCTTCAAAATGTGACATGAAAACAACCAAGGGAGTGGACAATGTCCAAAATACTAGTGAATCTTAAGAAATAGTGTGTATGTATTTGAAGCTCTAAGAGTGATCTTCATCAATAGACCATATAGAAGAGGTAAGAATTTATATACTCTCTAATTTAACTATTAGACTACCATCTTGATTTTTATGCTTTTTTTGTGCCTGGCCACTGCATGGGATGCACGTTGTTTGACTGTCACAGACATTAACAAGGGTAGCATTTGTGCAAGTAGTAGTGAGTGGCTCCACACTTTGCAAGTTTGCATGCAACCAGCAGGCACGTGATGGTGGCATGACATATCAAGGTATAACAAGGTGACTGCCATGGCACAAATAAAAGGGTCTTGTAGAATACACCAGTGTCGATCATGGCAGTCAACATGGTAATCATAGTAATGATAATGAAGTGAGGTAGAAGTATGAACAAGAGCTCTGTATTGACTTGCTTCTAATGCAAGGGAATTTTCATTACATGAAAAAATAATGCCTCTCTAAGTTCTGCATTTTATACCATATGACTATCATCTGTTCAGGTTTAAATCTGTTAAAAGAAATTAAGTACAGTAACATTTCTCATTGCATTCCAGTACAAAATCGTTGGTTGTGGGCAGATAAAAAATATATGGCATGGTGGCTATGTATAACTCCCCTTTAGTGATAAAGAAATGTTGGTCTCTAGAACATTGCTGTCTCTAAGTTTTATTGTCTTGCATGAAGGACCATGTACATTGCACAACAAGTAAATGGTATTTGGATATTATTTGGGACCCAGTTACTATGGGACAAGTGACCAGTTTTGGTAGCAATTCCTTCAGTCTGTAAGCAAAGAGCATAGATTTACTGAACATCTGAGAAATAAAGCATTTAGACATTAAAGAAGAGTATGCTGTGTGTGTGTGTTAATTTTACTGGTTGAATTTTATAGTGTAATTTTCACCCATTGCTTTTGTAGAAATTTATATTTATCTCATAGTTTCAAATGAATATGTTGGGAAGAGTAAGATATTGCCTTCAAGTTTACATGATGCACTTACATGTATGGCAAAACTGGGTGATCTGAAAAGGGCAGGGAGACATTAATTCAAAAGAAGATTATGAATACAATATAATAACCATGCTGCAATGTAGAAGTAAAATACTGGTAATTAAATCAGTTCATGATATAACAGTGCAGAAAGCAGAAATGAAATTTTAAGGAGTGAGTGGGTATAAGCAAAAAATTTTAAAGACTGTAAAGCTGCCAAAGACAGAAACAAATTTGTACTACCATCCCATCAGAAATATTGGAAGACTAATGCAATGGTGGTCATATCAAGTACAGGATGTAGCCAAGTGAGGTCCAAATTGTAAAGCTTTGAGCTATTGGCATAATCATGATTGCTGGAGCCACTTTGTGCATTAGCAGGTAGACACACCATATAATCATTTTAGTAAATTGGTTGATTGTTGCCTAGTAATGTAAAATGTGCAGAGCATCCTGTAATTGCAATTGTCAACATGCTCTGTAGGTGTAATATTGGTGCAGCCACTTGAACTTCAGACTTAAAATCTTGTTGTCTTGCTGCTGAGCCTGCACACATATTCCAGTTTGTTGCATTAATGGATTAAATGCATGTGTAGGCTGCATTACAGAATGCATACGAGAGGTGAAAGTGGTACAGGGTGTTTCTCATTTGTCTTCTCTTCCTCCATTCCCAAGGGCCTCTGACAATTGCTTGTCTGACTTTTATTTCCATTATTTTAAAATCTTCTTCAGCCTTGTTCCCCCATCTGTTATGTGGTCTGCCTCATTTCCTTGTTCCTTCCATTGTAGCTGTTACAGTTTGTTGGCTTTGCATTCTTTCAGCATGGCCATACCATATTAATTGGGGGCATTTTGTAAATTTTACAGTATCTGTCCCTTGCACAATTTATTTTCTTGTTTTTGATTATTCTTCAGCAATCTCCTTCTTTTGTGTGTCCATATATTTTCCATACACTTGTCTTTTTGAGTATTATGAGTGTGTTCATTTCTTCCATGGCTGTTGTCCAGGCTTCTGACCTGTAAGCCAGTTTGGGTCATACTAGGGTTTTATATAGTCTTAATTTACTGGTTTCTCATCCATTATTTGGCAGGGGGGTTTACCTGCAGCAATTTTTTTCACATGATTGGCACAATGTATTTTTTAAGTTTACTGTGCATGTTTGTAGCTGGAGCATAAAAATATTAAGCTTTGAATTAGGAATTATTTCCTCCATACTGTAAATATTAAGTTCTTACCTTGCTATGTTAAAATTCACCATTTTATGTGACCAGGCTGCTGCACCTGGTATAGGATCATGACCTCTGAATAACTTTTAACTCTTCTGCAGTGTTTTGCATATAACTACACTGATTTCATTACCTCACTTTTTCCATAATATTTCATGGGTATGTTGCTATGTGCATCACTGTGCAGTCTGAAGGTAAAGTGAAGTATATGTCATGAACAGTCACATGTGGTCAGAACACAAAGAATGAGAACTGAGGTGTGAAAACATGTTGTATATATTACAGAATTATTTATGTTTGTAATTGTAGTCTAAATTATTATTATTATTATTATATTTCTCGTAGTGCTGAATGAAATTATGCACTGATTGAAAATCTATCATTCTTGGAAAGTTATCAGTAGTCAGTAAGTAGTATCAGCAGGTTATGTTTTACATATTCTGTGTAATGTGTTACTTAGTTCCAAATAGAGAACTTGTTTGGATCTTATTTTATCTTATGCAGGTATGGATACATCACTTAGAATGCTGATATTTTACATTAACATTCATAAATAACACTGTAATTTTATGTTTGTGTGTTACGTCAGTAGTGGAACTAACATATCATATGACAGTGTAATAACCAAATCAGCATGTTTGTGTCAAAATGCAAAGTAACATGAACTACTATGGGGAAAAATCTGTGTGCCACATACTGTAAAAAATGGTGGGTCTTTATCTTTTGATGAATTAATAATATTCCATTTATCTTCCCCTGAGCACAGCAGCTTTCATGGGATATCCCAACAGATGCAGGCTTTTGTATGCCAAAGATGCCATGCTCAGGAAAACAATAAAAGAAACACTCTGCAGTAGTGAATTGATGGCCAATCACACAGGCCACAAAGTCTAAGACATGGAGTGCCTTTTACTTCTTGATCACTTGTATCATGGATTAAAAATCCACTTGGATCCTGGATATATGTCTGCACTTTTCTCTGTTTGTGCTGTGTGCAGGTAGATCCCTTCCATAAACTGTTATTTAATTACATAGTTGATTGATCATGTGTCATTTAATTATGTGCATGGTAACTGTACATTGAAATAAGAATATTAAACATTACTTAAAACTAAATAATTTTGGTAAGAAATCAGGATATGTATCTGCAGTTTGCTGTGCTATCTTGTTATGTAAATCAAACTCATTGTCTGAATGAGATCTATGCAAGTGATTGGTCATTGCTTACTACAAACCCTTTCTTATTTTACATGCTTACCCTGTTGTTATTAACATAAAGAGCAAATAAGCCAAAGACAGTGCTGCCCCCTCTAAACATACTCCTCCTCCTCCTCATCATCACCACCACCACCACCACCACCACCTTATTAACATTAATAACTGATGAACACTGTATGCCAACAAATCATTTTCCAACAGTTTCTCCATCATTATATTTTTGGACTCTAAGTTAGCTGAATAGGTCTCATTGAACATGAGGAACATTCGTTTGCCTTTTCTCCTCTCGCTGTTTACTTTGAAAGTGTAGATAGGCAAAATCAAATGCAGTTGAACTCAGTCATAATATCATGAAAGGTGCTGAGTAATTTGTGTTGTTTTAACCAAAAAGTATAATGGTATAATTAACATTGAGGAATTAATTGGTACCACAGAATCTGATGCTATGGATGCGTTGTCACATAAACCGATGTTGTTATAACAGAGTTCGACTGTATTTTCTTCCCTCTACGCCTGTCATATGCATTTATGTTTTTGAAATGTTTCCTGTTTTGGATCCCATGTTCCTAACATTTGTCAGTTTCTAGAAATAAATGAACACCCTTTTTTATCTAAAGATATTAATTACTGTTTTGCTCCCTTTGCCTTTTACTATTTTCCAAGTTACGGCTGTGATAAAATCATTTATTAGTTCAGTATTATGTTCTTACTTTATGTCATTAATATGATGTGTTTAGTTTATCAAGAGTTAAGTTTTTCCATTGTATGACATTCATGCTGTTGTGCTTGTATGCAGATCTCCAGCAAAGCAGTCGTATCCGAACAACCAGTCACAGCAGTAGCAGAGTGGACACAGTGGGTGAATCAGAAGTAATTGTTCTCCAGTCATCCCCCCTTCATCACCCGTATTGGCAACCAGTGAATAGTAGCACTGGCAATGGCAGTCATGATTCCAGCATAGACTGTGGCCCAAGTGCCATTGGTTCTACCAATGCAACACCCATCCAACAACGTAAGCAGCGAGTGGCAGAACAAGACATGAGTGTAAAACCCTTGTCACAAGCAAAGCTGGAGCCACCTACAGGTACAAATAAAGGTTCTTTGCATAGTCTTCTTCAGCACACAGGGTCCACACGGAGTATCACTGGCTCTCAAAATATAGGCTGTAATAATGGATTACCAAAGCCTAAGCAGCATCAAAGACCATCATCCTTACTGGTGCTCGGCGATGACTTGAACACGGAACGTGCAACACCTCCATCCTCTCCAAAGCATAATGTTGCATTTCGTTCCCGTTCTGCAGATGATGGACACAACAACATTAAACCCCCATCTTCTGGATCAACATCCATCATAACAAATCTTACATCATCCTTACGTGCTAAAATGTCTAATGGTTCACTTGCTGAAGGAACAACAGGCAACGCATCAGGGTCTCTGTCATTCCTTGAAACTCCAGCCTCAAGCTTTGAAAAGTTGAACAGACTGAAGGATCGATTCATGCGTACAGTCACTGCTCCGGGCGCAAACATTTCCAGCAGTTCTGGAGTAGCTGGTGTAGAGGGACATGCAGACATAGACAGTGATGATGAAAGTACACCTCTTGTGTCAGAGATTTCTACACCTGCTGCCAGTAGTGGTTTGAATGCACTGGCATCTGAATTCCTGAATCGTGGTTTTGCCGCAGTGGGTGGATACAGTAGTCATTCTGGCAGCAGCGAAGACTCACCATCATCAGTTAAGACAACACCCATATCTCCCCCAACAGTGGTGATGCAGCAGCAACAAGAACAAGGTATTCAAGAACAGCTTCCAGCTGAGGCTGATAATGGCAATATTGATCCACTTATTAACAGTCCTTTTATGAAAGATGATAATAATGTGGCTGGTGCTGAAAATTATGTTTCCTCTTCTTGTGGCTCTTCTGTCTCCTTAAGCCAAGTGCTGGAACCAGCAAGCAATTATTACCACCTAGTGACAGTGAGTGATAGTATAAGTAGTGCTGAGAGTAATGTGGAAGATGGTTCACAGTTTAGTTCCCATGAACAACTAAATGACAGTGACTTGAGACTTAGCAGTAATAAATTGATGCTACCTTCATCAAGCCATTTGCTCAGGCAAGATGCTCTGGATGGTTCAGGAGCAAATAGTTGCCATGGAAGCAGGGACCACCTAGATGAGTGGAGTAATCCAGAAACCACAGTATGATCTATAATCACATCACTTCCTGTCATGTAGTGCAACAGCACCTTCACCACAGTATAAAATTTCATCTAGTATGCTGCAAAATCTGACTTGGTAGTTATAACAGATAACTGTAAGTGTTTGTTGCCCACAGGAAATGTATATTTTTCTGAACTGACAATACTCAAGCTGCTAGTTTTAATGTCAAGCACTTGTAGAATGTTCTGAAATGTGCCATCCCTGTTGTGTGTATAAATAAATAGGTACAGGTATCTAGTCAATAACACAACAAATATTTCTAATGATGTCTATTAGAGGATGATAAAAACTGCATGTTTGGCCTATTTCAGCCATCATCAGTGTTTCATCCGAAAGAGTATTAGTGTTTATAACATTTATGCAGTTATGTAACGATGGTGAGATCTCATCATTTGTGGTTTTGATTATTACTGCTATTAAGAGACGTGGCTGGGGGGGGTTTCTGTAATGTGGGTATTGTGCTGACTTGAGGTGCAATACTCGCGTAAGTGTCTATTTTCTGTTGCAGCTGTCCTATGCGGGATTCCAGCTTATTGCCTATCCATCATCGATGTCTATCGTCAATGAGCGTTAGCTTATGGGTTGTGTGTGCTTTCTATCCTATATTCCTTATGGTAATCCTTGTGTTCAGTCTGATTACTCCCGATTGTTGGTGTGTGTGCGTGTACATGTCTTCATTTCTGGGGCTGCGCTACGCTTCTGTCGCGTTATGTGCTGCTCTATTGTTCTTGTGAGAGTGGCTCACTTCATGTAGCAGTTCAATAAAGGAATCTGTTCCCATCTGGTAATTGTTAACTATCACTGGGCACTTTGTTTTCTCACTGTTAGTTTATATCCGTTGTCTTACATGATCCATAGTGTGTCACGTGTATTCACTGTTTAATCTGGGTAGTTATTTGTCGTATTTTCACAGGGCCGTCTAGTTCGTGTGGTATTCCTTGTGAGGCAGCTTACTTAGTTTTAGCGTGCTCTACAGATGATGAGATCTCACCATCATTACATAACCGCATAAATCTTATAAACACTAATACTCTTTCAGATGAAAACCTGATGTTGGCCAGAATAGGCCGGAACATGTAGTTTTTATCATCCTCTAATAAACATCATTAGAAATATTTGTTGTGTTATTGACTAAATACCTGTACCTATTTACTAGTAGAATGTACGTAAGATTGAGGCAGACTAAATAGAACCAGAGAAACAGAGAGAAGGCAGTAGAAGATATACTGAAGTAACTTACAGTTGACAAAAATAGGCTATGATCAGTTTGTGCTGCATGAATATTTAGTGACTAGCATGTGGATAGTGTACATCGGTCACATTGTCACAAAAATGGTATTGTTTAAAACTGCAAGAAGCTTTTTCATATGTTCATAGGTATTTGTATTTAGATGTCAGTATTGTTATTACCTGAATATTTCATATAGAAGAAGTAATGTAGTGAAAGGCAATTAACAAAAGGCATATACCATGTTTATTTATTACTTTGTTGCATGTTGCATGCAAGCCTAAAAGGCACATGCAAAAAAGTTGATTTCATGTGCTCTGTCATACATATTTGTGCTGATATTAGTTGCAGTGAATAATGAATGAGGTTACTGTCCATTTGATATTGAAACTGTGCAATTTAGGTTGTATATTTCATACTACCTGTGTTATAAGCATTTTGAATACTACAAAACATGTTTAAAAAAAGAAGTGGGACTATATGTAGTAGTTACATCTTTGCATAGAATCCATATTATGTTAAGGAAGTGCTAATAATATATCTACAGGTATTCTAACCAGAATTCTGATCTGTTATGTTGAATAATAACAATCTCAGCTGAAGTTAGGTATTAGTTTTGATGATGTACAGATGCCCAAATGAATCCTATGTTCTGCTGTACTGGTTAGATATTGGCTTGTAGAATAACTATAACTGTAAAAACAATATTCATAACTTAGCATCAGAAATTCTATGCTCAATGTGTGATGATAATATTCTTAAATGGTTTGAGATCAGATTTGCAAAATCTGCAGAGATCATAGAAACTGTCATTCCTTTTTGTAGCATTTTACTCTTCACATTTTGTCTATAAGAAATTGTTACATATGGTAGGAAATAAAAGAAGAAATGCAAGCAAAACTGACCTGAAAACCACAAATACTGAGTAGACATCTGTGTTTTATGTATGAAATCATACTGCTATATAAATTTATTCTGTTAACATTTTGTTTTGTGTTTGCTTGTTATGAGAAGCTCTCAGGTTTAGTCTTAATTCAAAATGTGGTTGCCTTTGTTTTCTGTTATGATAAAACTGATGAAACCTGTTCATAATGCAGTGGTTTTACTTCAAAAAAACCAAGTTTTATGTGGTGGTATCTCTGTTACCACTTCAGTATCAAGCCTTCCAGGAAGGAAGAACAGCAATTTACAGTGTTAATTACATTTCATAATGTAGTTGAAGTTGGACTAAAATTATTGGCAATGAGTCATTATTAAACTTTGTAGGCAAATAGTATTTATTTTTGCAGGCCCATACAGCAGCTTGTGAATCATTCTACAGGCACAGGAAGAGATCAGTTTTGTGTGTACAACAAAGACATGTTACTTTTGGTCTTAGTGTGCTTGAGAAAAATATTTGGCAAAGTGATTACATTTTTAAAGGAATGAGTGATTCAGAGTCCCAGAGTACCCTTCCGTAATAATACATCATTGCATTCTGTGATACTTGTGCACGTGTTTGGCAAAACGTTTCAAAACTTCTATTTCTTTGTACCAATTCATTATATATAACTTGCTTCTACAGTAGGTAAAAAGAACTGTATATCTGTTAATTTAACTTCTTGTAACATGATAAACAAATCACAGAAATACACATTTCATGATGGCATAAGTGTTATGGAATAAGAAAATGATCAGGCTCATTTTAAGGTATTCTTATGATTCTTATGTTAAAAACTTTAAAGTAATAACTGTCACGGTTAAACTGGTCTTCCAAAGACTAAGTAGCATGCAGCTGGTAAAAAAAAGGCAAAAAATAACTAAATTATAATTATTGGTATGTGAAATTAAAATGGTATGGTCATAACAGTTAGTTTTTAAATCAAGTATGATAATTTTCAAAGCCTCTGATATACTATATGTTGTTTCCAGTTAATGCTGCTCCATAGAGTGCAAGCCACATTTTTCAACTTTAATTTTTGTCATGTAATGCAAGTTGCATTTTAATACAGTACATGCCTCAGGAAGAGAATTACTTTACTAAAGGAAGTTTACAGAGGCTGTAAGAGCAATGTGTATGTCCCATACCAGGAAGAGAATTTTTAAATTTAACACTTCTACACTTCCCACACAGTGTCTTCTTGTTTCTTTGTTATTGTCACATTCTGTAGTATGCATCAGACACACACTTCTGCTACTTCTGCAATGTATGACATGTGAAGCACGGTATTCTGTGTTTTCCAAGTTGCAATGTAAGAACTTGCTGTTATTATAAATAGCAGTCTGTCAGAACGTTGTAATATGTATGGCCCAACAGCTGTAACTTAGCAGAAGTTTTTATCTCAGCCACTTTCTTACACAATTTTCAAGAGAATGTAATTTATAACAAAAGTGTGATTACTACTGTGAGTAGCATATTTATTTATTATAGTCAGTCCTGCTTTTGGTTGAAAAAATGTGCTGTAACTCACTCCTTGATAGACAAAAACTGCCAGTACCCAGTCCTTGACAGTGGGTAAAGCTGAAAATGCTCCTACTCCTTGTATTGAAATTAAGAAAAAAAAGATGATATTGTCATTTCATATTGTGATAGTATTGTTAGAGTAAAAAAACAAATAAGATGTGTTTTTCCTGAGTTCTGAATTTGTAATATTCATCTGGTGGGTCACCTTCAGTACAGGTGCAGTACACTGTACATTTTATACAGTCCCAGGAAAAAAAAAAATCATTGGTTATAGTTATTGATAACTTACCGTTTTTGTACAGAGTTTGGCAATCAGTTCAAATTAAATCATTCAACTTTGTTTTCATTTCAGAGTCTGGTGGGACTTTCAATGCAGAATCAGTTAATTTTTCCTCTTTGTGCTTCAAGGAAATAATGCATGAGTTTTAATTCCATCAACAGTTCCTACTTCTCGTAACTCATTTGCACTTCTTCTTTAGTTGAACAGCAGGATTTATCATGTTTACTCTGCCTTTAATTGAATGAAGTTCATATGTAATGTCATACATATTCCATGCAGGTGTTTTCTACAGACACATTTTATTTCTGAATACTGCACAATGTTAGTTTTTACGCTGCAACATGTTTCAAATACTTACTGTGGCCATCATCAGAGAGCTACAATATTACAAAGACAACAAGCAGCATATCATATGTCTGTAAATGGTAAAAAGATATACCTTAGCTTTATATAACAGTCAATTGATGGATATTACTGAAATTTTAGTAATTGATATATAGTACATGCTACTAATATTTTAGTATTACTATATATAATTTGCCTGTTATATAAAACTTATGGATATATGTTTAATATTTAATGACATATGATACGATGCTTGTGTCTTTATAATATTGCAGCTGTCTGATGATGGTAACAATAGCTATCTGCAACATGTAAGAGTGTAAAAACTAACTCTCTTGTAGTAGGTGGAAATAAAACTTGTGTGCATTTCATATGAGTTAGACTCAAAAACTTCATGAACTTTTGCCCATGTAAGCTTGGCTGATCATGGTGGACTTTACTGCACACTGCCTTTCACTGTCATATATTTGCTCCAGTGGCCTTACCACTGCTGCAGGAACTCATGCAAGTCACATCCTGTGACCTCCCTAAATGTCGTCTTTGCAGCATTTCACTTTTTCTGGTGGCTGAAAACTCCATCCCTTAAAAAGGGCTTTCATTCATAGAAACAATCACCAGGAGAGTAGGAAAGTTGTGCAAGCACAGTGATACCCTGCTTAGTCACACACTTCTGTAGCCAAGAGAAACCAATGGTCTGGTATGTTTGAAGGATGAAACTGCTTATTTTGTTTCCCAAGGTTATCATGATGAATGGCATGGTGTGTGCCATGCCAGCAGTTCTGTTAATGCTTCTGTTGTCCTCTTGAAAGACATCTCATTCATGAAGAATGATCCCATTACAAACTGTAACTGGTCTTCCCATTACTGGGTGTTCCCCTGGTGACTGTTAGTTCTTCCTTGAAAAGCCCAAACCCATTTCCAAAGCGTGGCCATATTCCCATGGGCTGCCCTGATAATATTTTAAGTTTGTGAGAGTGTCTTAACCAGTCATACACAGGATGTTATATTCATCCACTCTTCAAATTACAATACCCTAATGCACACTGTTCTGAAAATGAATGTTGTTGAACCAGACTGCAGTGCCTTCCACAATTTCTGTACACTGACTGAACGCACATGTGAATAAATTGCTGCCTCATCTTTTCTGTATATTTACTCTTGTTTTAAGATACGCACAATCCTACATTGGGCAGCTGTTGAAATATGTCCCAAATTGTTTTAATATACCCCATATGTTAATGGCTTAATATACTGTCTACCCCATCTTTTACTTCAAGGATCATAACACAAAATAGGAAATGTAAAATTTACCTCTTTTATGTTTTGTTATTATTAAGCAGAAAGAAAACTGCTTCACCATGTTATTAGCACTCTCACTTGCAAGAAAGAGCCTTAGAACCCCAGTTCAGTGCCTTCAGTTGTATTAATTTGGCTACAGTCATTAGTTGCTGGGACAACCAAGTGTCAATGGAGGAACAGTGCCACAGAAGCAGTGTCACACAGCTGTCTGTTATTGATACTGATATTATTTGTTAACTGTAACTGGGTTGACACCCGGTGGCAGTAGTACAGTATGCATTTACACACAAACAATACACAGGACAACACAGTTAACAACTTTGGTTGGAAGGCCTTCTCGGATTCGAACCCAGAGTGGTTGAACTAAAATTAACAATGAATTAACCGGGCAAAAATTACTGCCTAACTGGGAAGAGTGTGGGCCGTGCCCCGTCTTTGCGAGTTATGCCCTGGCATTTGCCTTACAACTGAGGAAAAATCATGGAAAAACCTCAGTCAGGGTAGCTGAAGGTTGCCAGTTGACACAATGAAAACAGAATATACAGAACAGAACATACATAACATATCTGGAAAATGTGAACCATATTGCAGATTCTGGTCTTCTGGAATATTAAGTCATGTCGATTGGTAAGTCGCTGCTATGTTTTGAAGGGTCACAGTGTCATCTTGTTCATGGTCAAGCACCCCTAAAATCCTGCAACAGAACATGGCATAATATTCCAGAAGACTTGAATCTTCAGCAGTGCTGCTGTAAGAACCTCGAGTCTCACGTTACTTTCATCATTAATATTGAAAGCTGAAGTCAACACTGCATCATGTGACACCCTCTGCCTGTCATGCACATTAATGTTGTCTTGACAAAAGTGACCTTGAGTGGCAAGTTCAAAGTGACTGTGTGACTCATCGGTCGATTACTTAAGGCTTCCTTGAAAAATCGTAGCAATTATGTCACTAAGATGATTACCATCTTCTGGGGTCCATCTCCATCATGCTATAGCTTTCAAAGCCTTAATTCTTAAAGGAAAGAGTTACTTAACTCAAATGGCTGTTGTAGTATTGGGAGTGATAAATGACAAAACACAATGAAATTTTGATTTCAGCTGCGGTGACAGTAAAAAATATGAAGCCTGTTAAAATAGTAAATTCTGAGTCTGGCTTTCAGAATGTAAGTAAAGAAACTGATGTGTTCAGACTATAAAGACAAACAGACTTTGATTTGTGAATTTATTCCTAATCACTGTGATACAGTTGCAAACAGAAGGGCATGTGAACTGTGTTATATATAATGCTTCCCCATAGCTATTCATATATGAGAATTCCATAAGTATGTGAGCAAAAGTCTTCCAAATAAAAAGTAATTCTGTGAGTAAATTACCTGTAACATGGTTGGTTAAGAATTAGAATTATGAATTTCAAGCAGAATTCTGAATTTTGGATGATTTAAACTGTACTGTATTGTTAAATTTATGTGCTGCATCTTCATAAAATCATTAGTACATCGTTACCATGTCACAAACAAAATTCTGTAATTTGGTCTTTTTATGCCTTGTAATGCAATATAAATCTCATTATATCACACTAAATAAAGTTTCATGACTACTCCTGGCTTTATACAACTGCACAATATCCTGCTACCTTCAAACACCATTTCTGCTAGTCTTGAACATTATTTGGTTTCAGTCCTCTACTGTTCCTTCTTGTAGAATTCCTTGTTTTCATTGTTTGTAAGGAAATCCTCACCCTATTTTCTAGTGGCATCCAAGTATATCTTTTTTGACCATCTATCTTTGTCCATTCATTTCACCGTACCAGAAAGTAACTTATGCATTCCCCAACTCTTCCCTTCACCATTAGTAATATACATCACTGAAAGAACATGCAGCTGAGGATGACAGCCATTTCCCCAAGTTCTGAATTGATTTCTGCAAACATATTCTGTATATAAAATAAGGAACTTCATTCATGGTATGTGTAGAGTTCAGTTAGACTGATTTACAAGTTCTCCTAGAGGCTGTGTTCATGGATAAATGATTTTCGTAGCTCTCTATGAAACAGGTATTAAATACTATTATGAAAAATTGTAGGTTATTTCTAGATTTTGCTGTTAATATTGTACTTTATCTGAATTAGGAATTTTCTGTTAGATGATATTTGGATGATGACCTTCTTGATGCTCCTCCAGTCAGCTCTTGATATGGTAAAGCTTGAAAATGAAGCAATAAATTGTGTGAACTGCTGTCTTATTTACAAAAGCTCAAGTCTAATTTCATATTTTACTTCAAAAGTAAAATAATATTAGCAAATAAAAACTGTGATCATTGTAGTTGTCATCTTCCATCTCTCATTGTTTTCTATTGTGATGCACTGATAATGTAAATGATTTCTTGAAGATTTGAAATGATATTTATGAGCATCATTAGTGAACCACTCTTTTTTTAATTGTAGCGCTGTCCTTAACTCTGAAAATTATGCAGACTGAACTCAACTTACATCTGCCTGGCCATTAATATATGCTAATGCATACCTAGACCTACCTTTTTATTTTGAGAATTTGTTATAACCAGATTTATAAATTAATAACAGCAATGTTTTAAAGTATTCACAATTTATGCTTACAGCAAGTAATGATATGCAACTGCTAGTATGATGCTGGTTTCTCCAGCATTCATTTGGACTGCATAATATTTTAAGCAGGATCCTTGACCTAGTTGTGTAACAACACAGATCTTAGCAAAGACTTTGCACCAAAGACTAGTATCTGAATTGCACAGCGAGAGGCACATAATCTCCAAGTATATGAAGAAAACAGCCCCTAGCAAATTGTTTGAAACCTCTATTTGAAGAAAGCTCATTGACCATAACATCACATGTAAGCAAAATAGGTAAATGTGTAAATACATAAAGACAAGTGGGTAAAAACTATTTGTCCTGTTCCTATGACAGCCTGAAGGCCTCAGTTTATCTGCAGTCAGCAGTGCCTTATCAAGAACTGTGTGTGTTTGAAACCCTTCTAAAATTGTCTTAATAACAAGAATGTAGTTTAAGAAGCACTGCTGCCCTATCAATCAGACAGTTTACTTTGCTGTACAAACAAGAGCATGAATTTGAGACACACATATTAGCATAAATATTTTTCTTCATAAGTTTCATATATTACAAAATGTATTAACATAAAGTGCTTGATTGAACAAGCTTTTTGTCTGCTCAGTGTAGCCATATTTCTAAGCACGGGTAGAGTGGAATATTCATTAACTGTAATGCTAATTTAGTGGAAGGTGTGTAGTTTGGACCTTGCTGTGAAAAAGAACACTTAGTATCCGGTGAATAGGAGGTTACAGGTGCTCCAGAGCTATTATGGATAGGGGTTGTGAGAAGGAAGTTTTACATCACCTCTACTGGTGATTCATGCACATTCACATAGACACATTTCATAGATCCAATATCGGTCAAATGACTAATGGATATGAAGCATGTCAAGATAGGAATAATATATACAGCAATAGATAATACAAGAAAAACAACATTATATAAAAATTTATTAAGCACAATTATTCAACAGTAAGAAGGATAGGTAAACATTATCGAAATACTAAAAATTCATCAACAGAATAAATAAGAGTAATTAGTAAATACTTTTTAAATGCAAACTTCAACTGTATTTTGTCATGTTGAAACTCAGTAATGTCCCATGGCAATTAAATACCTTAATGGTAGAATAAGTGACCGTGGTCTAGTGGTCAGAGTTTCTGGCTACAGATACAGAGGTCCTGGGTTCGATCCTCGGCGCTACCAAATTTTCTGAGTAGTAGTGGGTCTGGAACGGTGTCCACTCAGCCTCCTGAGGTCAATTGAGGAGCTACTTGAATGAAAAAAGTAGCTGCTCCAGGTTTAGAAAACAGAGATTAACGGCTGTGGGGACCCGTTGCGCTGACCACGTGACACCCCTCTATCCGCAAAAGTTGGCACTAACTTCGCCGACCGGCGGCGGCTGCTCTGTCGGTA